>Ga0208410_1000002_pt1 | contig 222699 bp, 217 predicted proteins | sample ETN02SmetaG_3_FD_185787 | JGI IMG/M metagenome (GOLD analysis project Ga0208410, IMG submission 185787) | Marine microbial and viral communities from oxygen minimum zone, Eastern Pacific Ocean - ETNP2014F10-02SV257 (SPAdes) (version 2) | ecosystem: Environmental > Aquatic > Marine > Oceanic ... | reverse complement strand
GAAATGATCGAACAAGTACGAGCCCTATTGAGAGGCGAGACGATCATTGTTGATGGCAAATCGGCTGCAATGCTGCACTGGGATAGCCAAGCACCAGATCGACCGATCGAAGTGCCATGGATCTTGGGTGTCAACGGTCCTAGAGGGCTGAACACTGCAGCTGAAATAGGGTGCGGTGTTTTCACTTCGCGACCCCGCCCCGATGCCAACTACGAAAAACTTGACGACGTCATCTTGTTAACAAGCGGAGCGGTTATGAGTGGAGATGAAACAGTTGACTCTCCGCGAGTGATCGAAACCGCAGGGCCATGGGTCAGCGTCGCGTACCACGCGTTCTTAGAACAAAACGACCAACGTTTAGAAACACTGCCCAACGCCCAACAATTCCGAGAACTCGTAGAACAAGTCCCCGAAGATGAACGTCACCTCCATGTCCATTCAGGACACTTGACACATCTCAACGACATAGATCGTGAAGTCGTTGTTGGCGACTCGATGTTTCTTTCACCGTTCACCCTGCCCGAAGCCGAAGTTAAAGCTCGTATAGATGAACTCGAGTCACACGGCATAACAGAGATTGCTTATCAACCGATGGGCGACATAGAACGGGAAATGCGCACATTCGCGTCAGCTGCAGGCTTGACTTAACTTCGCGCTGCTTTAACGGTGTCGGCAATGGCGTCCGGGTCAGGTGGTGCGCCATAAAACATCATGGTGGACCTATCAGCGAACTGGTTGCGGTCTTTCAGTTTCGCGCCAACCTCCGCCGGAGTTCCCGACACACAGAGAAGATCAACGAGATCATCATCGATCCTGCTTGTCATTTTCTTCCAGTCGCCTTGCTTTGAGAGCTGATTCAGTTCGGGCTGCAGATTCTCGTAACCGTGAAAATCTAGAACACCCGCATAAGCAGGAGTTGAACCATAAAACGCAAGTTGAGCTGCCGCTTTACTACGCGCATCTTCCACTTCTGCATCGTCCCGGCCCATAGCAACAATCGTGAGGCACGCCACCGTGACATCTTTCGCTTCTCGACCCGCTGACTCTGCGGCGGTTCGCAACACGGGAAGCGTTTCTGCTTCCATATGGTCAGGCGTGTGGAACGGATGAACAAAAAATCCGTCAGCTGATTCGCCGATTATCTCAACCATCTTCGGACCAACCCCAGCCACATAAATCTGGGGCCGATCAACGTCGAGTGGACCTGGACTAAAGAACGGAGTCATCAGGGTGTGGGTATAAAACTCGCCCCGAAAGTCCAGCTTCTCGCCCGTTTGAAAGTTGTCCCAAATAGCGTGCAGCGCAGCAATATATTCCTTCATTCTCGCGGCGGGCTGCGACCAGTTCTCGCTGTACCGCTTCGTGATATGTGGCTTTATCTGAGTTCCCAATCCCAAGATAAAGCGGCCATTTGATAGGCGCTGCAAATCCCACGCCGTCACAGCACACGTCATCGGATTACGAGCAAAAGCGACAGCTATAGCCGTGCCAAGTTGAATGCTTTCTGTTTGGTGAGCAGCGAGCGCCAGCGGAAGAAAAGGATCGTGAGAGGCCTCAAAAGTCCACGCAGCGTCCAAGCCCATTTGCTCAAACGCCATCGCTTCAGACGCACACCCGTCAGCCGAAGAAGCCGTGGTCGCGCCGTCAATTACGAATTCAGTCATCGTGTCCCTTGTGGCTCAGTCGCCGTACCAGTCGATGCCGCCTTGACCGTTTTGGCGAGCTATCTCTGCTTGAGCCATGGTCAATTTGGCTAGCTGGTTCATGTGAACTTCGTCTGGTCCGTCGGCGATCCGCATTAAACGTCCCGTCACATACATCTCAGCGATAGGTGTGTCGCCACTGACTCCTTTACCGCCGAAGATTTGCATGGCTCGTTCAGCTACGTCATGGGCGAGTTTCGGTCCAACGATTTTCACCATGGAAATGTAATCACGGGCGCCCTTAGCTCCTGATCTATCCATCTCTGCGGCCGCCTTAAGCACCAACAGTCGAGCTTGTTCGATAGAGCAACGTGCCCGGGCGATGTCTTGGCGAACTGAAGAAAAGTCCCTGAGTTTGCTGCCGAAAGCTTCGCGTTGTTCGGCTCGGGCACACATCAAGTCGAGCATCCTTTGCGCCATCCCCACATTGGTCATCGCGTATTGGAAACGCCCAGGCCCTAGCCGACCCTGAGCAATTTCAAAGCCCCGGCCTTCACCCAAAATGATGTTGTCTACCGGTACACGTACGTCGTGATAGGCGAGTTCACCGTGACCTGCTGGAGAATGGAAGTTACCGAACACCGATAAGGGGCGAACGATTTCTAAACCGGGAGTGTCTTTAGGGACTATGACCATGGAGTGCCGCTGATGCCGCGGGTTATCCGGGTTTGAAACACCCATCGTGATAACGAATTCGCACAGTGGGTGATAGATGTTGCTGCTCCACCATTTGCGGCCATTGAGGATGTAGTGATCGCCGTCACGATCTATCTGCAACTCCATGTTCGTAGCGTCAGAAGATGCGACCTGAGGTTCGGTCATACCGTACGTGGATCGGATTCGCCCCTCCATCAACGGGCGCAGCCACTGATCTTGCTGCTCTGGGGTTCCATATTTTGCGAGGACTTCCATATTTCCGCGATCGGGAGCCGAACAATTGAACACCTCAAACGACCATGGCACACGGCCCATTACCTCAGCTAAGGGAGCGAACTCCAGATTTGTGAAGCCGGGGCTCCACTCGTTGTACTCAGCAGGCAAGAACCAGTTCCAAATGCCGGCATCTTGAGCTTTGCTTTTCAAATCCTCGACGACCGGGGGTTGTTGCCACATGTTGGCCGGATCTTCAACGAACGCGTGATGTTCGGCTTCGGCTGGGTACACGTGGTCTTGCATGAACGCTTCAAGTTTCTCTTTATGTTCAAGCGTCTTTTCGTTGTAATCAAAGTCCACTTTCAAACTCCCCTTCGAGTTGGATCGCTGAACCGAATAATTCCACAAGAAGGCGGGTCCATGTATCGAGAATGGACTCAGATCAGAGATCGGCTATGGTGAACGTTGATTCGGTAGGGCTGAGGAGCTTACGTGGAAGACGATAATTCTCTAGTTCCAGCGATGATCGCTGTGTTTCTCGGTATCGGTGGAGCGATAGCCGGTGTAGCGGTTGTTCTGGTAACTGTTCTTGTGCTCGCTTAACGCCCAGACCCTCGAAACATTGGATCTGTTAGAGCTTTAAATCAGGCATGTCTTGGGTCACACTTCCCGACCATGAAGGGGCCCGTTTCTCAATGAAGTGCATCACGCCTTCAGCTGCATCTGGTTGGCTTCCCAACCAAGGAATAAGTCGCAGTTCGGTGCGCACTGTTTCATCTACTTCTGGCCGCAGATTTTCCCACATCATTTTCTTAGTCACTGCTACCGAGACTGGAGCAGTGTTAGCAGCCACGTCTTGAGCCCAATCCATAGCTGTTTGAACTACCTCACCGGAGGGAAGCGCCTTAGCGGCTAAACCAATTTGCTGAGCTTCCGTTCCCGAAAAAAATCGGCCGGACATTAAAAGATCGCTAGCTACCTGCAAGCCGACCATTCGACTAAGTAGTTTGCTCGAACCCAGTTCGGGCGCTATTCCTCTGCGCACGAATGCGAACTGAAGTTTTGCGTCTTCAGCAACGAAACGCACATCGCAGGTAAGTGGGAAAGTTAGGCCAACGCCGACCGCATGCCCGTTTATGGCTGCAACTACAGGTTTAGACACGTCCCAAGGCATCGTCGTCGGCGTACCTTGTTCTTGCGAGTTCGCTTCAGGGGTTTCTGCGAAGGTGTCCTCACCTTCCGACAAGTCCTGTCCTGCACAAAAAGCTCTCCCTGACCCAGTTATGACTACCGCGCGCACCTGGTCGTCTGTTTCTGCGTCGGAGAGGGCGGAACCAATCTCGGCAGCCATTTGGGTGTTCCAGGCGTTGAGACGTTCAGGGCGGTTCAACGTTAGAAGAGCAACGCCTTGATCAACTTCGTACAAGATCGTTTCGTAGGTCATAGGCGCAGATTAGTTGTGTAAAGCTAGTTCCTGACGAGGAAAGAGCATCACGTGGGCTTAGCGGACAGACATTTCGAGGTGTTAGAAACCAACGGAGTCAAACTTCGTTGTGTCGTAGAAGGCGATGGCCCTCTCATCATTTTGATGCACGGCTGGCCGCAATGTTGGTACTTGTGGCGCCACCAGATTGACCCGCTTATTAATCAAGGCTGGAAAGTATGCGTTCCTGACCAGCGCGGTTACGGATACAGCGAATGTCCTCCGAACGTCGACGACTATCGCATCCGTGACTTGGCTGCAGACATAGATGGTTTAGCAACTGCACTCGGATACGACGAGTACGCATTGATGATCCACGACTGGGGAGCACTCGTGGGCTGGAACGTGGCGCAGTTGTATCCAGAACGCGTCCGCGCGGTCGTCGGCATGTCAGTCCCGTACGGAAGGAACCTAGACCCCGCCTGGTGCACTCAGGAGTTTTGGGGAGACAACTTCTTTTACTGGGCATTTTTCTGCGAAAACGTAGGAGAAGCAGAAGAACATTTTGAGGAAGACATCCGTAAGTCGCTCCTTACAGTGCACATGTCAGCATCAGGCGATTCTGGTCCACCTGTAGATCAACAGGGAAAGAAAACGATGCTTGAAGCAGCTCCTGCGCCGCCGGCGGAACTTCCGCATTGGATGACAAAAGAAGATCTCGACTATTACGTAGACGCCTACACACAGTCGGGATTTCGCGGTGGTCTGAATTGGTACAGGAATATCCCTTATTTTCTGACTGACACATCCGAACTCGAAGGCCGAAAGATCAGCCAACCTTCAATTTTTATTACCGGGTCTGAAGATCCAGTCCGGAAGATGACAGGCGGCAGAACAGGATCTGAACTGTTCGAAGATTTGCGTTCAGTGCACGTAATTGAGGGACCGGGCCATTGGGTGCAACTTGAAGCAGTCGAAGAAACAAACCAACTTCTATTGGAGTTTCTAAACGAGTTCGTCTAAAGCCAAGTGACGATAGTTAGCGGAGACGCTCTCGGCCTGCCAGACTCTCAGCCATGAGTGAACCAATCATGAGCCATAGCGAATCAATTGAAATAAACGCGTCTCCGGAAAAGGTCTGGTCCCTAGTCACAGCGATGGACCGGTACGGCGAATGGAGCTCCGAAAACACCGGAGGGTACTGGCGCAAAAATGAGGAAGGAATTCCTGGAACAGGCGCCGTAGGCGACGAGTTCGTAGGTATCAACCGCATTGGTGATGACGAATGGAAAGCCCTCGTCGAAATTATTGTCCGTGAAGAAAACAAGACCTTCGCCTTCGTCACGGGCGGCACAGCGATGAACCTCATTCACTGGCGTTATGACCTAGAACCTACTGATTCAGGCACCACATTGACCGAGTCATGGGCACTGATGAACCTGTCTCCTTTGATGATTGAACATGGTGACGAGGAAATCCAATTCCGAGCTGCCAACGCGAGAGAGAGCATTACCGCAACCCTTCAAGGCATGAAGGCGGCAGCCGAAAGCTGATTTAGTGAAAACTCGTGGCCCCTTCGTAGTGGCCTGCTTGGGTGGGTTGCTCAGCGGCCTTGACACCTCGGTAAACATCGCGTTCCCAGCTATCACTGCGTCCTTCGCTATTGATGTTTCTCAGATCCAATGGGTCGTTGTTAGCTACGTTTTGACCTATTCAGTTTTGTTGCTTCCCGCAGGTCGACTCGGGGACAGCTACGGCCACGGTCGAATAATGCTTGTCGGGATAGTTACCCAAGGAGTTACCTTCGCAGCTTGTGGCCTAGCCCCATCATTTACTTTGTTTCTCCTAGCTCGGGTCAGTCAGGGTGCATCTATGGCGCTGATCATCGGCACCGCCCCCGCCCTAGTGACATTGTCAGTGAGTGAGAAACGTCAACCGAGAGCATTAGGTGTTTATGCGATGCTCATGGCGAGCGGCCTAGCGATGGGGGCCCCATTGGGGGGATTGTTGCTCCAAATATGGGACTGGCCATCTGTCTACTTTTTCCGTGTCCCCTATACGGGTGTGCTCCTAGTAGCTGCATTGATTGCTGGGCTACACAAACAGACACAGAGCAAGGGCCGGCAACCTCTTGACCTCGTTGGGGCTGTGACGTTCGCTGTCGGATTGGGTTTAACGCTCTTCGTTGCCAGTCGCGGTTTGACGTGGGGTTGGATGACATCTCGAACTTTGATTTTGGGTTTCTCAGCCGCAATGGTTCTCGTTCTGTTTTGTTTCGTTGAAAACAGGGCAACACTCCCGCTGATAGACCTTTCGCTTTTCAGACGACCAGGCTTCGGACGAGCAAATTTGTTGAACGCCCTAGCTAACGCGTCGATGTTCAGCATTTTCTTTCTCGGCCCCTATCTGCTCGTAGACATCAGAGGCCATGGCCCAATCTCGGGGGGACTGATCCTCGGAATAGCTCCAACCAGCACAGCGTTATCTGCATGGGCAGCTGGTCGGATGATTGAGCGGTTCGGCCTTTTACGACTCACTCGATTCGGACTTGCTTGTCAGGGCCTTGGCCTGTTGCTGTTCAGCAGAACTGACGCGGACAGTTCGTTGGTCTCACTTGTCGTTGTATTGGCGTTGGTTGGAGTCGGCCTTGGAAGCTTTCAAGTTCCCAACATGAGCTTTGTCATGGCCTCTATTTCTCGCTCGCAGCAGGGGGTCGCAGGTGGAATGACCCAGATGGTTCGAGCTGCCGGTCTCGTCGGCGGCCTTGCTGTTTGGAACACAGCTTTTGTTGGTTTTCGCGATCGACGATCAGCAAATCTAAACATCGAAGATGTGGCATCACCGGAAGTGTTTGTGCCTACCTTCGCTGAAGTTGTGGGAATGTCAGGCTTACTCGCGCTATTTGGTTTGCTACTGACGGTCGGAGTCAGCTTCGATAATCAGGCTACTTCTGAGCTTCGCGACGAGAAGTAAAACTGTTCACACCCACGAGTTCACGAATTTCGGCAGAAGGCTCAACCGTGCCGGCATCTAATGGAGTGCCGGTGCTGTCAGCTATTCGCGTCATCATGTAAAAGTTTGCCGAAACAGCGACCGCATCAATCAACACATCCACCCCAGCAGCATCAAGTAATTTGTCCTTTACAGATGCGAGTTGATCTTTGTCTTCCTCGAACATGGCTTCACATAAACGAGATAACAAGGCCCCATGCTCCACACCACCATCACCAGATTCTGAATTATCGATAGCTTCAAAACTAACTTGAGAATCTTGACTCATTCCGCTCAGACCGAGCAGAAACGCATGGCTGGTAGTTCAGTAGAAACATTCATTGAGCTTCGACGTACGAGCCGCGATCACTTCGACCTGTAAGCGACTCAACGAATTTTGATTTGAGACGAGATCGGAGAGCAGATCACCTAAACGAACGTATTGAGCTGATGACAAGATACTCAATGTTTCATTTTCGAATGGCACCGCGCTCAGTGCTTTCAGAACATTTGGCCCCTTAATTTGTGCGGTGGGCACCCAATGCGAAGTGACTTGCAAAGAAACATCACTAGTTCGATCTGGCTCAGAACTAGACGGTAAAGGCAGCTCAACGCGGTCCAAATTTAAGGCGTCGGCGAAGCGATCAACAGCGTTTGCTTGGGCTACTACTCCCACCATTTCCACGTAAGCCTCTGGATGAATACCACGACCCAGAATCGAGGCATGCCACTCCGCTGTCAGAGTTCCAGGGTGATTGGTGATCCTCCAAATAGCGTCAATAGCTGCATCAGGCAATAGGTGGTCGCTAGACACAATTCCTTCTATTTCGCTGGCCGATTCCCAAGGAGCGATTTCAGCGGAATCTCGAGCATGTCGCACTTCTTCAACTATCGCTAAGCGTTCAACCCCGGACCACCAACTGCCGGTTTTCGCCCACCGGGAGGCCACCTCGGCATGCGCCTGGTCTAGATCGGGGCGAATAGGAAGTTCGGTGGAGTAAGCAGCCATGCAGAATCCTTGCATAATCCGTCAAAGTGTTCAGGAAAGATTTGTTCGTACGGTGATGACGGCATAGGGAAAGTAGCCTACGATCCTGTAAAACGCTCAACAGCACGCACGAAGGAGTGAATATAGATGGCGACACCTCAAAGAGCCATTTTTAATGGCATGGGTCAAAATCAGTGGTATGTGCATCTCAGTCGCACAGAGGGAGCCGACTTAGGTGCTATCAAATCTGCATTGGCAACTCTGCGAGCCACATGCGCATCCGAAGACATAAATCTGACTCTAGGTTTTGGCCCCGGCCTTTTGCCTGAGCTAACCGACGATGTTCCTGAGGATTTCCAAGGATACGTAACTATTGAATCTGAAGACGGATCGGGGCGTCAGGCTAAGGGAACCCAAGAAGAGCTGCTTCTGTGGCTTAACCATGACGACAAAGACAAAATATGGAAGGCGCAATACGATGCACGTACTGCGCTTGAAGGCCATATGGCAGTCGCCCGTGAAACTCCGACCTTTATCTATGGCGACTCCCTAGATATGACTGGCTTTAAGGACGGGACGGGTAACCCCGCCGACGAAGATCAGCCTGCTGTTGCAATAGTCGCTGACGGAGACCCGGGAGCCGGCGGTAGTCACATAATTGCTCAACGCTGGGTCCATGACCTCGACGCTTGGAACGCTCTGTCCGACGATCAGCAAGAAAAGAACTTCGGGCGCAAAAAATTTCCAGGTATTGAGAAGACTGACTCGCAAGAGTCATACAGCCATCTGAGCCATGTCGAACTCCGCGAAGATGGGAACCACGGCAACGAAACGTCGGCCAAGCGGAATGAGATAGCCCGACGGTCCACGCCATATGCGTTCCACGATGGAACAGTCGGCCTGTATTTCATGGCCTTCTGTAAAGATCAAGCACCGCTGCGAGAGAGGATGCGAATGATGTATGGATTGGATGATGCAAACGGCGTCCGTGACGCGATGACTGATTATTCGAATCCAGCTTCAGGTTCTTTCTACTTTGCGCCGAGCGAAGAAACACTGGACGCAATAACCGGTTAATACTGAAGTTCAAAAAGTGACAACAGAATGTGGCGGCTGACTTATGTCAGCCGCCACACTCTTTTAAAATGAAGACGTATCAGCTTGTTGCGATTGGATTCATCCTCGTGACCATCGCGAAATTGTTGCTCTGACTTAGTGGCGAAGACCAGACGTTTTCTTAGGCGTTCTGTTACGCACCACTTCAAGACAACTGTCCACCACTCGGAACGCCGTGGCCGACCGCATTTTGTGCTGGCCCGCAGAAGATCGTGAAATGACAAGGTCGAATTCCAGTCCCTCAAATACGGGAATAAGAGATACAGAACGTTGACGTCGTTTAGGGCCGTCGATGTATCGGACGTCGTCTAACAGAACATCAGGGTGTTCCCAACACCAGTGTTCGTCGAATGCTACGAAACCACAATCATGCGAGTTCGCGCTCCGGTCATTCACCGCACCAGGACAAATAAGTATCCCACCTACGATCCAGGGGTCGTGTGGGAGACCGTTTGGTTTGAAACCCTGCTTGAAGCCTTGCTCTATTAGAGCGTCTGGTTCAGATCCTTCTAGAGCTCTCTTTTGCTGTTCGTCAATGATGAGACGCATCATGGCAGATAGGTCAGCGTCGGACTTTGAGGCGAAGAACGCATCTGAGAGAAACTCAGTATCAGGCATTGTGGTCGAGTGTGGCATCTTGACCATCTTGGCTGAGGGATCTGACAGTATTAAGCCTTGTTGATTAAAGAGTGGCTACAAGATAAGCCAGTCGCTTCAAGCCACTTCCCATTGGACGAGAGTGAAGTCAGGATCGCCTTCCCGGTCTTCGAATACGACTGAAACAGACGCGCCAATTTCAATTTCTTGCATTGAGTCGCCGAGAAGATTACCCACCATGCGGATATTGCTCGCGTGAGGTAATTCGACCAAAACTATGATGTAGGGACCCCGATCAGCTAGAGCGCTGTGGACTGGATGATGTGGCCTTTGCCAGCTGTAGATCTGTCCTACAGGATCAACTGTGACCCAGTCCAGGGACATCGAATTGCATTGATGACACATCCACTCTGGACCCCACTGATGGACACCACAAGTCGCGCATTGCTGAACCCTTAGTTCGTGGGCCCTCGTACCTTCCCAAAACGGTGCGTCAAGGCCATCGTTGGAAGGTGCGGGCTGTCGCAATCCGGGAAGATGAGGTTCATTGGTGACTCGGCTCATCCCAGCACCTCCTGGGTTCCATAAATAGCTGTCGATGCAACCGGCACCATTGGCCCCGCATTAGCTAACGCCACCTTTGCATTAGCCACCTGATTCGAAGACTCGCCTCGAATCTGGCGCACAGCTTCGACCTGAAGCCCTAAACCATGCATGTAACACTCGGCAAGGTTGCCGCCACTGGTGTTGAGAGGCAGTGTTCCGCCGTCCGCGCGCAGGTTTTCGAATGTCAGTACTTCGTCGGCGTTCTCATATGTGCACAATCCGTGCTCGATCAAGCTCATTACGACACCGCCGGTGAAGTTTTCATAACTTTGAACCACGTCCACATCCGCCGCTGTGATGCCCGCCTGTTTGTATAAATACTTGACTGCGGGTTTAAAGCTTGAGGTTACGTAATCGGTCGTATTCTCAGCTGTCGCACCTGACCTATGCCCTCCGCTTTGTTGAGCAGCCAAAAGTAATGCCGGAGGTTTGGCTAGGTCTTTGGCGCGGTCAGCTCTAGTAACGATAAGCGCTGCTGCTCCATCGTTTTCGAGGCAGCAGTCGAAGAGACGATACGGCTCAGTAATCCAACGCGACGAATCATAAGTCTCTTCGTCCAAAGTCCGACCATGCATAACAGCGCGCGGGTTGTTTTGAGCGTGGTGGTAACACGCCATCGCTATTGAACGCATAGCGTCTCTCCCGACACCATGCTCGTGCATGAATCGGGTCGTGCGCATTGCATACATTTGTGCTGCGCTCATCATTCCGTACGGCAAGGTATAAGCAGCAGCTCCGCTAACAGGCCGAGATCCGCCACTTCGGCCGAATCGCCCGAACTGCCCTTGTGCTAGTCCCCGGTAAGCCACCACCACGTCAGCCGAACCCGCGACAATAGCTCCCGCTGCATTTTGTACTGCTGCTGCCGCGCCACCACCTCCGCTGGTCCACTGCATGTTTGAATAACGGAGCTCAGGAATTCCAAGCGCGTTCGCTAGGCGCGGAGGATCATTTCTGTCGTTGGAATAAGAACAGAATCCATCTATGTCCTTGGGGTTTAAGCCAGCGTCTTCGCATGCAGCAAGGATGGCTTTAAGGACAAGGACGAATTCAGGGTCGGCAGATTGACCGTGTTTGTAGTAAGTCGTTTCTCCGACTCCAACGACCGCTACCTTTCCTCTTAGGTTGTAATCATCACTCATCGTGTCTCGACCGTAGTTCCTTGAGAGGCAAGCTTGCTGAGCTGGTTGTTGTCCAGCCTGCAAGGAAGCCAATCTTTCATCACTTTGGTCCCTAAAGCCTCGTAGAAATCGATAGACGGTTGATTCCAATCAAGAACTTGCCATTCAAGTCGAGGGCAGTCCCGTTCTACCGCCACGCGAGCCAACGTCGCGAGGAGTAATTTTCCGATCCCGGATCCTCGATGTTCTTCGGGAACAAATAAGTCTTCTAGGTAAATTCCACGCTTTCCTCGCCAAGTCGAGTAGCTGTGAAAGAACAGAGCGAAACCCCGAACTTCACCCTCGACCTCCGCTAGAAGACACTCGAAAGGCGGAGGTTCAGAACGTAGTTGTACAGATATGGACTCCGGTGTGGCTTCAACCGCATCTGGTTCTCGTTCATACTCTGCTAACGCCTGAATAAAGTTGACTATCGTGCCCGCATCTTCCGCGGTAGCGATTCGGATCTTGATATCAGTCACCGCTATGGCATAGCACTAGGTCGCTCTTGTGTGCTAACTAAAGAGGGATCTTGGATAAACGAATGCCAAACATTGTTGCAGCGACTAGAAATTCAGGGGATGAGCGATAACCAACTTTCTCAGTTTCGCCAAAGCATCGACAATATCGATGCTGCGTTGATCCACATGCTGGCTGAGCGATTTCGTATCACCAAGGCAGTAGGTCGATACAAGGCTGAAGTAGGCATGGCCCCAGCTGACCCTGATCGCGAGCAAGAGCAAATCAAGCGACTGAGAAAACTTGCCGAAGAAGCGGGCCTAGACCCTGAATTCTCGGAGAAATTTTTACGATTCGTGATTGATGAAGTCATTCATCACCATGAACGCATAGCGGAAGAGCCACGCTAAATCCTCTGCGTTTTGTGAGGTCTAGAAACTAGCGTTGCTTTAAGACATCGCTCAGCGTGTCGAAAATGGTTCCTATCTCGTTGTCACTAATGATTAGCGGAGGGCAAAAAGCGAGTGCCTGGCCGATTCCTCGACACACAATTCCACCCTGAATCATTGCATCTCTCGCGGGAATTGCGTCCTCACCGATTTCGCAGGCCCAAATGCCGCCGATGCCTCGGAAGCTATTAATCGTGCCGTCACCAAGCAAGGCGTTGAAGCCAGCTTCCATTTGCTGTCCTATTCGCCGAGCCTCAGCTACCAGCCCTTCGGACTCGATTACTTCGATATTTGCGATTGCTGCTGCCGCCGCCGTTGGATGACCTGAATAGGTATACCCATGCATCAGCTTCGCCGCTTCATCACCAGTTAATTCTTCGTTCAGTTCTTTGGACGTTATGACTCCTGATAGTGGTAGATAGCCAGATGTAACGCCCTTGGCGAAAGTCAACATGTCAGGCTTGACATCAAATGTGTCACTAGCAAACCATTCACCGGTTCTTCCAAAGCCACAAATGACTTCATCAAAAATTAGTAACGAGCCATGCTGGTCACACAGACGGCGCAGCCCCGCCAAATAGCCATCTGGGGGCATTATGACGCCCCCAGCGCCTTGGACCGGTTCGCATATGACGGCAGCAACATTTGAGCCGTGTTGAGCAAAAAGACTCGCCGTTTCTTCGATGTCATCATTGGGAATCTCAACTACATGAGGCAAAAGATCACCCCAGCCAACCCGATTCGGTTCTATTCCCTGGACGCTGGTACCTCCAATGTTCACACCGTGATATCCCGCTGTTCTCCTGATGATTATCTGACGTTCGTTATCTCCACGTCGCTGGTGAAACATCCGCGAAAGTTTGAGGGCGGTGTCCACTGCCTCCGAGCCGGAACACCCGAGAAACACTCTTCCTTCAGGGTGAGGACTGACTCTCCGTATCGCTTCAGCGGCCTCAGCAGCAGGCCCGTTGGTGAATGGATCGAAAGTGTTATAGGTCTGTAAGTGGTCGAGCTGATCTTTGATTGCGTTAATTACCTTCGCGTTTCCGTGCCCGATTTGGCACAGCCATAGGCTCGCCATAGCGTCGATATATTGCTTTCCTTGGTCATCTACCAAGGTGCAATCCTTCGCGCTAACGATGTTGATGAAATCTGCCTCAGCTTTGTTGGGCAGACTGAAACCATGAAGTAGAGCGTCAGTCACTGTGTCCCCCTGATTCTTTTTCGCGGTTGTGACAACACACTAGGACCCAAAAAGGATGAGTGTGAACTCGATCATCTTCGTAGATGTTGCCCCAGCTAAAGGTACCCTTCCTGACTCAAGGAACACTCTGCTTATAGTTGGGGTAATGAAATGTCATTGAGTCATGGTCGTCCGATGGTTTCGATACCGGGTCCGTCGGTGATCCCAGATCGGGTTCTGTCAGCGATGCACCGGCCGATGCCAAATATTTACGAGGGAGAGCTGGTAGAGGTCTCTTACAGCGTTCAGGATGATTTGCGAAAAATCGCGCGAACCGAACAACCGGTATATATCAGTGTGTCGAACGGCCATGGGGCCTGGGAAATGGCTATCAGCAACACCTTGTCTCGCGGAGACAAAGTGCTCGTTCTCGAATCCGGCACCTTTGCCGTTGGCTGGGGTGAAATGGCAGAGGTATCCGGCGTCAAAGCAGACATTTTGCCTGGAAGCGACCCTGACCCGGTGAGCCCTGAAGCGCTTGAAGAATACCTGAAAGCTGATTTGTCTAGGGAAATCGCAGCCGTCATGGTTGTCCAAGTAGATACCGCAACTTCGGTTCGAAACGACGTTAAAGCGATACGGGCTGCAATAGACGCAGCAAATCACCCAGCGCTCCTGATGGTTGATTGCATTGCTTCTCTGGGCTGTGAACCGTATGAACACGATGAATGGGGTGTTGACGTAACAGTCGCTGCAACACAAAAGGGGTTGATGGTCCCTCCAGGACTTGGATTTGTCTTCGCGAGCGAAAAAGCCTTGGTCGCTCACAAGAGCGCTGATTTACGAAACGGATACTTTGACTGGGAACCACGAACTAACCCCGACCAGCACTACAAGATTTATTGCGGCACACCGCCTATTCAACATTTATGGGCGATGCGTGAATCCTTAGACATGCTCTTCGAAGAAGGTCTTGAGAATGTTTGGCGACGGCATCGTGTTTTGGCTGACGCCGTCAGAGCTGCAGTTGATGCTTGGCACGTACCAGATGGTTTTTCATTCAACGTTGCCAACTCGCAAGCGCGTTCTAATTCGGTAACGACCATCCTTACCGGAGAAATAGATGCCGTTGAGTTACGTCGTATCGCTGAAAGTGATGCGGGTGTGACTTTGGGAGTGGGCCTGGACCAATTTGCGGATTGCGCTATAAGAATTGGGCACATGGGCCACCTAAACCCGCCGATGATCCTCGGCACTCTTGGGACGATAGAAGCAGCGTTAACAAAAATGGGCGCACCAGTGGGTTCGTCGGGTGTTGCTGCGGCCGCCGCTGCGATTGGTGCAGCTCTATAGGTTCAAATGGGTAGATCACCCGTAGCAGTGCGTGTTGAACCATTGTCAGTCCAGGCTGCAATCGTTCGTTGAGCAATTCTCATTTGGTGTACTTCGTCTGCTCCGTCAGCAAAGCGGGCCCAACGAGCGTGCTGATACATGTGAGCTAGTGGTGTGTCGGTCGAGTAACCAAGCGCTCCATGAACTTGTATTGAGCGGTCGATTACTCGGCCAAGCATGTTCGCTACAAAATGCTTCGCCATCGACACTTCAGCCTTGAAGTCTTCTTTGCGGTCGATCTTGTATGCCGCATGCAACACCATGAGCTTGGCTTGATACAGCTCCATAGTGCTATCAGCGATCATCCATTGAATTCCTTGTTTTTCAGCCAGTAATGACCCATGAGAGAAACGATGAAGGGAACGATCAACCATCATGTCCAGTGCCGTCTCCGCTTGCGCTATCCATCGCATGCAATGAGCAAGACGAGCAGGCCCCAACCTGTATTGGCCCAGCAGGTGACCTTGGCCTCTACCTCCCAGCATCTGACTTTCATGAACGCGCAAATCTTGAACGCGAATTTCGCTGTGCCCCGTGCCACCGTGCATGGTTTCGACTTCGCGAACTTCTGTCCACCCTGTCTGGGGTAAGTCGATGATGAATGCGGAATTTGCTGCTTGAGGGATATCAGGGTTCTCTTCGGTGCGCACGACGAGGATCGCGAAATTTGCCCTGTGTGCGTTAGATATAAACCATTTGTGACCATTGATCACCCATTCGTCTCCGTCTGGGTAGCCAACTGTTTGGATCAAGGTTGGGTCTGAACCAGCGACTTCGGGTTCAGTCATAGCGAAACAAGAGGTAGCTCGCCCTTCGCAAAGAGGCCTCAGATATTTTTCTCGCTGTTCGTCAGTGCCCCAATGCAAAAGCGTATGCATGTTGCCCTCATCTGGAGCCTGGCAGTTCAGAACCCATGGCCCATAGCGTGACTTAGCTGCCTCTGCTTGGACCATTGCTAGTTCAACATGTCCTAGACCCATTCCGCCCCAGTCCTTGGGCATGTGAGGAAGCCAAAGTTTTTCGGCGAACGCCTTTTTGCGCATCCCGATCAGGTGGGAAACATATTTGTCCCTGTCAGTTTCGTCGAGTTTGTCGCGATCGATGATTTCTTCTACGGGTTTCACTTCCGCATCGATAAACGTTCTGATTCGAAGACGGATTTCCTCAAGCTCAGGTGAAAGACTGAAGTCAATGGCCACTGCTGCCTCCTAGCTTGACCTGGGTGGAGAAAACAGCCGGGTCTGGGCACCGCCCAATAGAACCAAATGCTAATGGTCTAACCAATCATCAAGTTGGTTCTTTTACGTAAACCAAAGGTAGTCGGCCTAATCAGACCCTTTGTGGGGGATCGCTCTAGCGGCAGATTGTGACATACCCAGTCTGTCTTCGCCCATTGCGGCTCCTCGATCAATGACAGCAACCCTCCGACGTGTAGGCATAGAGGGTTCTTCAATTTGATCAGCCGGAATCAGCGTACGGACGGCTTGACCTGGTTTGTGAACATGTTGCTGGCTTCTCACATTTGCCGCGTGTTCACCACCAGAGGGCACGACACTGGGTGGCTTCCCGGCCGCCGCCAAGAAAATGAGCCCGGTAATGGCGAAAATCGTTATCACCGCGAACGCAGACCTATAGCTGGAAACGTCTCGAATGAAACCCACGAGGAATGGACCGCTCCCGACTCCGAAAATCATGAGGAGTGAACCCATGCCATAAATTCGGGCGTAGTCCTTAACACCAAAAGCTTCTGCCAGAAGCAGCGGATGGAACATGAGCAGATTGCCCATAGCTGTCCCCAATATCACTGACCCCAATAAAATGACGAATGTCGTGTCCCCGATAGCCAAAATTGCGATTCCTAAGGATTGGACAGCCATAAGAAACGCAGTGAGTTTCGTCAACGACATTTTCAAAGCAGCAATACCGCCGAGGATCCGAGCCACCACGCTTGTGCCACTCAACACCATGAGGGCGGCTCGGGCAGTATCGATATCGATGCGGTCCTTCGTCATTTTGAACGTGTGTTGGATTGCCCCCACCTGGGCAGCCATGACAATGATGAATGTCACGGAAATCAGAATGAAATAACGGGACCGGGCTGCCTCTTTGAAGTCAACTCCCTCAAGCGGAGGGGGAGGAGCTCCCGAGGCTAAGGGTGGATCTCCATCGGGCCTAAGCCCCAGAGGCTCAGGAGCTGGGTGAATCAAGAACCAGACTGCTGGCAGCATGCCGACGAGAAATGCGATTGCTAATCGGGGAGCCCAATAAACGAGAGAGTCAGCATCGATCACTGTTGCTATGACGGGCGTGATCGCGATTCCTCCAAGTGACAAGCCGGAGGATGCGATAGATAAAGCGATCGCTCTTTTACGAACAAACCAGCGCGTCACAATTGTGGAACCTGGAACCAAGCTTGTGAGCGCGAAACCGATTCCGAAGATCACCATAACGATGACCATTTGAACTTCATTTCGGACTTGCCCGAGGAGTGCCAATCCAGTTGCACCAACTAGGGATCCGATAGTCATTACTAGACGAGCGTCATATTTTGTAAGAAGCCCGCCAGCGTAATAACCAGCTATTCCTGAGGTTGCAAAAAATATGCCGGTACCTGCCCCAGCGATGCTGACGCTGAAGCCCTGCTCAACGACGAGGGCATCTAGAACCACTCCCTGCGCGTAGAAGCCAAGCCCCGACGTGACGGCCATAGTCACGAAAAGACCCGCTAAGACCAGCCAACCGCGGAAGATCCCAGAGGGTTCGTCGTCATACATCCCCCGCCACGATGCCAGTTCCGAGGCTCAGATGCTCACAGTTGTCGATATTTCTAGCTGACGATCTTTTCGGCTTGGAAGTCGATCGTGGGACGAGGACCTACTGGGAGGGCCTAAAGTCAAGTCATGGCGACGATGCGTGCAACCCGAATGGTTGGAGTAGGTCAGATGATCTGCGAAGAGATTGACGTGCCCCAAATCACAGATGGTCAAGTGCTGATTGAAAGTGAAATGGCATCAATCTGTGGCAGTGACCTTCACGTAGTGATGATGGGCGCAGGCTTGAACCACCCTTTCCCATGCCCGCACGGTTACCCAGGACATGAAGGGATAGGCCGGATAGTCGAATCGAAATCTCCTGGTTTGAACGAAGGTCAGCATGTTCTGACGTTTCCCAACCCGCCGGTCGGCGAATGCTTCAACGAATATCAACGCGTAGGCGCTAATTATTGCGTTCCTTTGCCGGAATGTGATCTGCCAAGATCTCACCTTCTAATGGCCCAGCAACTCGGCACAGTGATCTACGCGATGAAAAAACACCCTCGCGATGTAGCGGGAGAGACTGTCGCCGTTATGGGCCAAGGATCAGCGGGTCTCTTCTGGACGTATCTCCTAAAGCAAGCTGGTGCCGCTCAGATTATTGTGTCTGATCTTTCCGACACTCGGTTAGCTATGGCTAGCTCGTACGGTGCAGACCTATGCGTGAACGCTGGGAAAGATAAATTGTCTACCGCTGTTGGCGACATAACTACCGGTCGGGGGGTGGACTATTTAGTTGAGGCTGTTGGACGTGCGGAAACGTTTCGAGAATCAGTCGACCATGTTCGTATGGATGGTGAAATTATGTGGTTCGGTTTACCGAGCGTCGATTCTGATATCGAAATGCGGTTTCACAAGTTCTTTCGCAAACGTCTTAGCGCCGCAAGCACATACGGCGCTCAGGATGAAACTGATTCAACCTCCTTCCGAGAGGCACTCGACCTAATCGCGTCTGGAGCAATTGATGTTGCTCCGTTGCTGAGTCACGTCTTTCCGGTCGAAAAAATAGATGAAGCTATGCACCTCGCACATGAACCGCATGACGATCAAGCTCTCAAGGTGTCAATTGAATTCTCTTAGTAATTCTGAAGTCAAGCGCTAACGGTATAACGCAGAGTTGGTTAGGTTGAGAACGAATCAGAAAGGCAGAAGATGCGGGTAATCGTGACTGGTGGCGCCGGGTTTTTGGGGCGTCTACTGATCCAAGGACTCCAAGAAGAAGGCGTAGAGGACATCGTTGCGATTGATGTTATTCCTGCCGAAATTCCAGGCTGCCAGGTCGTGCAATCAGATCTCGCGCACGATCGAGTGTTGGCCGAACTTTTGAAAGAAAGTCCGTGCACCATTTTTCACTTGGCGTCAGTCGTTAGTGCGGGGGCAGAAGCCGACTGGGAGCATGCGGTAGATCAGAATATCGGAGGCATGCTGCAACTTTTAGAAGCGTGTCGTCAATCGACCCACTTTCATAAAGTTGTTTTCGCTAGCACTTTGGCAGTTTTCGGTGGTGATACGGCAGGGGGTGAAGTTGGGGACTTCGTAAAGCAAACCCCTTCTGGTACCTATGGCACGACTAAGGCGATCGGTGAACTCCTCATCAATGATGCCACTAGAAAAGGCCACATTGACGGCCGTTCGGCCCGATTGCCAACGGTAATAGTTAGGCCTGGAGCTCCAAATGCCGCCGCCTCTGGTTTTGCCTCTGGAATGTTCCGTGAACCGCTAGCTGGAATTCCCAGCGTCGTCCCAGTATCTGAAGAAACGGTGATGGTTGTTGGTTCAGCCCAAAACACAGCAACGGGTATTCGTATGTTGGCCGAAATTGAGAGCTCTCTATTAGGGCATGACCGTGCCGTCGGTATCCCAGGGTTGAGCGCTACGGTCGGCGAGATGCTGGAAGTGTTAGAGATCGTCGGAGGACCCGAAGCGCGTGCGCTAGTTAGCCTCGAATATGACGCTGCAACAGATCAACTAGTTCAAAGTTGGCCGGCACAGCTGGATGACCGGCGAGGGCGCGAACTAGGGCTGCCCGCGGACCCAAATTTAGAGTCCATGGTTCGGGCGTATGTAGAAATGATTAACCGTTAATCGAATTCAAGGCTGAGACAATTATCTCGCAGCCTTCGTTCATCTCTGCTTCGGACACGTTGAGCATGGGAGTCAAACGAATAACGTTTCCATAAAGGCCGCCTTTACCTACCAATAAGCCCTTGTTCTTGCAGTCCTCGATCAGGCTGGCAGCAGCCGAAGCATTGGGTTCAATACTCCCTGGTTGGACGCACTCAATGGCCTGCATGAGTCCTTTACCGCGTAATTCGGCAACCCAGTCGGTGGATTCACATCGCTCACTTAGGAGTTTCGTCATCTGGTGACCGCGAATGGCAGCGTTTGATTGCAGGTCGTGGTCCTTCACGTAGTTGAGAGTCGCTTTGCCCGCTGCCACGGACAGCGGATTGCCACCAAAGGTCGTGAAAGAAGTGCGGTCCAGCACGTTCATTACTTCCGCGCGAGCCACACATCCAGCCAGGGTGATCCCATTACCCACCCCCTTTGCGAACGTCAAAATGTCGGGTGTGATTCCATGAGCTTCGTAGCCCCAGAAGTGGTCGCCGGTCCTGCCCCAACCTGTTTGAACTTCGTCGCTTATGAACAAAATGCCGTTGGCTTCCAACACCTTGTGTAGAGCACCAAAAAATCCATCAGGTGGTGTCGCGAAGCCCCCCACTCCCTGGATAGGTTCAGCGATCAACGCGGCAAATCCCCCCGCATCAGTCATATCGAGGAGCTGTGCTAAATCAGAGACACATGCCTGAGTAAATGATTCATCATCCAGCTCCCTAAACGGGCTCCGAAGGCGATATGGCCCTTGAACAAAGTGAACGTCAAGTCCGCTGTAACTGCTTGTCAGCCAACTCCGGTGCGATGTCACAGCTTGAGTTGTTAGTGATCGACCGTGGTAGCTATTTCGCATAGCCAGGACCTGATTCGATTGACGGTAGTTAGTCGCGAGCAATATGGCTGTGTCGTTTGCTTCTGATCCTGAAGTGGTGAAAAGAACTCTTGCGTCGGGAATTCCTGATATCGCTGCGACTTCTTCAGCGAATGAAACGACCTGTTCATTGAGATAGAGAGTCGAGGTGTGCATCACCTTAGAAGATTGTTCTTGAATGGCTTCGACGACTTCAGGGACCGAGTGTCCAATCATTGTCGTCAGAATGCCCCCGAAAAAATCGAGGTACTTGTTGCCTTCGAGATCCCAAACGTAGCCACCTTTGCCGCGTTCTATAGAAATCGGTGTCTCATACAGAGGTGTGACGAACGAAGGCATGACCGCTTTGTAGCGCTGAAGTAATTCTTGTGTGCTTGGCATAGTTATATAGGTTTGTTTTTCTCCAAAATAGTGGTCAGGTCATCAAGTGTTTAACGGAAGCAGAGGACGATCAAAGATTGATTGTCGCGATCGTACAACCGACTGCGAAGATTGGGATTGGTTCATAAAAGTGCACCGTTCCCTCAGTCCCTTCGGTGGCTGCAGAAATAGTCATGAACGTGCGAATCTCGAAGGCCCCCTGTCCCGCATCTAGGTATGCCTGACTGTCGTCGTAAGACAGCATCGCATCTTTGTCGCAACGTGACCACTGATCGAGGAAGCGCCGATCCCATTCCTCATTGATTTTTCCACTATCAGGCGTGGCAGGCCAGTGGCTAATGCCCCCTGTCCCTATGAGGGCGATTCTTTCAGGAACCGAGTCAGCAGCTTCTCGTAAAGCTTGACCGAATGCCCAAGCTCGGTGGAGAGGGGCTAACGGAGGGCCTTGACAGTTGATGTTGGCGGGAACGATGGGCAGGTCATAGTTGGGTGTTAAGAAATGCAGTGGGACCATGATTCCATGGTCGAACTTCCATTCTTCGGCGTAACTCACGTCGCTTTTTTCCATCACCTTGCGAATGAGTCGTTCCGACAACGATTTGTCGCCAGGAATCCGTGTTTTTTGGATGCCTAACCAATCCGGATTCTCGATAGGTCCTTCGTAATAGTCGGCCATTCCCATAGCGAAGCTGGGCATGTTGTTCATGAAGAAGTTGGCGAAGTGTTCAGCAGCGACAATGATTAGAGCGTCTGGTTCGCTGGCCTCTAGCCGGTTTCTCATGTCTTCGAAGGCATCGTAAAGGCGATTCTTGGCTGATGGGTCTGCTTGATCAGCTCGTCCGACGATCCCTGGGGCATGACTGCATACCCCGGCGAATACCAAAGGCATTACCTACCCTCCTCAGTGTTGCTTGTTTGTCCGAGCCGATCAGAGTGAGCTTCGACGCCTTCATATCCGGTGACTGCGTAGACGCCTTCGCGAACTGGGCCATGGGTATCTATTCCGTCTCTCATTTGCTGCAAATAGTCTTGCCACTCAATCGAGTGGAACGCAGCAAAATGCATGAGAATTTGACCGTTAACTCCTATATGAAATAGCAGCCCAATATCAGGTTCGGTAAGAGCCCGTTGCTCTTCGTCTGACAGATCGAAGCCCGCGAGCGCGCCGCGTCTATCAGCCGCGTAACGGGACTGAAAATCCTCGTCGCGGTTGAGTTCAAACAGAAACTTCTGCACGTAGTACAGGCTCACTGTTTCAGATTCTAGGGTGATGGAACCAATTCAAGACCGGAGGCCTGATATGGGGATGTTCAACACATTGCGATCTGTTGTTCGATTCCGGAGATATGAACGTGATCGGACTGCGCGGAAACTCGCAAAAGCTGCAGATGTTGGCGATTTGCGAGCTATGGCGAAGAAACGCCTGCCCGGAGGTTGTTTCGACTACATAGACGGAGCAGCCCAAGACGAAGTCACGGCAGCTAACAATGTCTCGGCCTACAAGAACTATTATTTTCGACCCAGAGTCCTTAGAGACGTCGCAGCGATAGACACAAGCACCACACTATTAGGCGGTCGGATACGGCTCCCCTTGATGATCGCACCTACAGGCTTTGACCGGATTGCTCACAGTCAGGGAGAGTTAGCGGTCGCTCGAGCAGCCCACAGAATGGGAATTCCGTATTCGTTGTCAACTATGGGTACTCGATCAATTGAAGAAGTCGCTGAAGTAAACGACGGAAGAAAGTGGTTTCAGGTCTATGTCTGGCGTGACAAACCGGTGCTGAAAGAGATGCTGGAACGAGCCGCCGCCGCAGAGTATGAGGGCATCATGATTACGGTCGATACTGCTGTCCTAGGGCGCCGGGAGCGAGATGTTCGTCGAGGATTTAGTCTTCCTCCAAAAGTTGGTTTGGACACCATCTTCGATGGGATAAAGCATCCCAGGTGGACCGCCGACTTTTTGCGAGCTGAGCCAATTCAATTCGCAAATGTTAAAGGAAGCTCGGCTGTCGGCGATGGGTCTACACCGGTCACGTTATCTGACTACATCAATAGCCAATTTGACCCAGCTCTGTCTTGGACGGACATCGAGTGGTTTAGAGATAATTGGCCCGGAATGATCATGATAAAAGGAGTGCAGACGGTCGAAGACGCAGTGATAGCGGCTGATATGGGATTAGACGGGGTGATTCTCTCTAATCATGGAGGTCGACAACTTGACTACGCTCCGTCACCGATTGATCTTGTTGCACCTGTAGCTGACGCAGTTGGAAATCGTACTTCCATCATCTGTGATGGGGGAGTGAGAAGAGGCAGCGACATCGTGAAGGCTGTAGCGATGGGTGCTGACGCCTGCATGATCGGCAGAGCTTATTTCTACGCCTTGGGAGCCGCAGGTGAACGCGGTGTGGATTGGGTACTGGAATTTCTCCGGGCAGGAGTAGAGCACACAATGGCGTTATCGGGAGTTGGGTCTATAGATGACTTGGATAGGGATTTGATTGAGGTCCGGTCTCGATGACACCTAATGACCAAGAGACAGTTGAGACACCGTTGCGAAACGTGCTGTTCATCATGTGCGACCAACTCAGATGGGATGCGCTGGGATGCGTAGGGCATCCGTTTCTTGAGACCCCGAATATTGATGCCTTGGCTGACAGAGGTGTTCGCTTCGATAGAGCTTTCGTAAATGGTGCAGTATGCGGCTCGTCACGGATGAGCTACTACACAGGCCGGTACGTGGTCAGCCATGGGGCGCGATGGAACCAAGTTCCCCTTGAAGTGACGCAGAAAACTATGGGAGATCACCTCCGAGACCTCGGGGTACCTGCGGTTTTGGTAGGAAAAACTCATATGCGGGCGGATGAGGAAGCTCGAAGCCGGCTCGCGATTCCAGCTAACTCGCCCGAATGGCTTTTTTTGTCGGAATGCGGGTTTGAGCCCGAAGAACACGACGACGGGTTGCACCCAGATGAACGAGTGCGGCCAGACCTTCCTTACAACGACTTCTTGCGTTCCAATGGGTTTTTAGGCGATAACCCCTGGCATACGGCTGCCAATAGCGTCGTTGATGGCGATGGTGAGCTGTGCTCCGGTTGGCTTTTGAGGTCGGCACCATTTCCGGCAGTTGTCCCAGACGAGTTTTCAGAAACCGCCTATATGACAGATCGGGCGATTGACTTCATGAAAAAAGCAGGTGATGACCGGTGGTGTTTGCACCTTAGCTACATCAAACCTCATTGGCCGTATGTTGCTTCCGCTCCTTACAACTCTTTGTACTCAAGAGAAGAAATGCCTCAGCCGAACAGAACTGATGCAGAGTTAGAAACGAGCCACCCAGTAATCAGTGCCCTCCAGAAATCGCGTATCGGGAAAGCGATGTCCAGGACTGCGACTAGAGAGTTGGTGCTACCTACCTATCTGGGGCTGGTTAAACAGATTGATGATCATCTAGGTCGTTTGTTCGCCGAGATGGACCGACTTGGGAGAATGAGTGACACATTGATTGTGTTTACCTCCGACCACGGGGAATACATGGGCGATCACTGGATGGGCGAAAAAGACTGGATCAATGAAGAGGTGGTCAGAGTTCCAATGATCGTTGTGGATCCGCGATCTCAGGCGGATGGGACTCGAGGCACAGCGTCGCACGAGCTAGTTGAGGCAATAGACCTTGTCCCGACATTTGTTGAAGCGTTAGGGGGAGAGAACGAAACGCGGAAGCAATGGCTTGAGGGTGAATCCCTAGTGCCCTTGCTCCATGGCAAGGGTGGAAGCGAACGAAGCTTCGTCGTCTGTGAAGCTGACTGGGGATTCTTAGAAATGTCCCATTACGTTACCGAAGCAAACGAGCCGAGAAAGCGTCGAGCCACAATGCTTCGAACCGATAAATACAAGTACGTACTGAGCGAGGTAGGTCCAAACCTTTTGTATGACCTTGATGAGGACCCTGCCGAGCAGACTGATCGCATTGCTGACCCAACTCTTCAGCCAGTTGTGGCCGAACTGCATGAGCAGTTGTTTGACTGGTTCCGTCATCGTCGACACGACACAACCGTTACCGATCAGATGATTGGTGCTACAAGTGAGCCTGGGAGTACTGCCAAGAGAGGAATCTCTATCGGCTATTGGGATGAAGAAGAATTGGCGGCAGGAAAACGAGGAGAACTCTATTAAGAGTTGGGTGTGCCGAGACTAGATACCGGCACGCACTGTTGCGTGACCTATCTAGTCTTCGAATGAAGCTTTCCCTTCGTAACCCTCGAGGGTGTACGTGTAGGTCAGCGGAGGACCATATGGGTTATGGCCGAGTTGATTGGTTTGTTCCGCATCATCAAAGGCAGGCCGATTTTCCTCCCCTGAATGCAGGGCGCCAGACTGGAAATGCCACATGCGCCACTCGGGATTGCCGTTACCGTCGTCACGGTGGTAGATCTCGGTTGCTTTGCTTCCAAACACCTGGTCAACTCCGGCGGGCTCCCAATGGTCATCCGAAGTAACTGGTGAAACTCTCCGGTACTTAAGTTCGCAGATAAGCCACGCCATGTCGCCGCCTACGACTAGTCGTAGGACTGCCACCGTTTGAATGAGTCGTGGTGGTCCTTCGGAGTAGTGCTCCCATAGTTTGGTGAGCTCGTCCACCCCGAAATACGTGAACCCGTTGCGATTGAACATCGAAAAAGCGTCGCCGGATGGAAAACACTGCTGCATGGAATCAATATCGAGACCTACATTGGCTTTCCACCATTGCTGGTGGATTCGAAGGATTTCGCTCGTGTCATGATCGAAAGATGTGGGGTTTGGGCGTTGCACGGGAGGCGTCCTTTGGTTTGATAAGAGATTTTCGGTTTCAACTGATGAGGGACCGTTCATAGCTAGCGAAACTCCTCTGGTAGCTGGCGCGTGTGCCATTGATGATGATCTTCGAGGAGCATTGACATTCGCAGCAGCACATCCTCGCTATATGGCTTGCCAATGAGTTGAACGCCAAATGGCACACCTCGCGGATCGATGTGGGTTGGGAGGCTGATTGCGGGAAGGCCGAGGATGTTGACCCAGTCAACGAAACCCCGAGTGGCGTCCGAAATTGGTCGCTCCCCGGGCGGAGCCGCTGTCTCGTCTAGTAGAACGCCGTGGTCAGGAAACGGGCAACCGGTGAGAGGTGTCAGGAGCACATCGAAGTCAGTGCGCCAGCGACTAACGACTGCCCTGGTGCCTTTACGAAGTTCGGCAACTGCACGAACGAATTGAGGGACGGTTGCACCATCAGTCACTTGAAGGCGCGCGATAACTGAAGGATGAGCTGGCTGGGTGAGGTCGTAATCCAAAAGGTGACTCCAGCCGGGAGCCACTACTTGTCGATAGCCATCTAGACCTTCGATGTTTAGTTGGTTGGGATGAACCTCTATCAACGTATGGCCCATCCGAGCCAACAAGGATGCCGTTTCTTCCAAAGCAGCGAGTTGAGGCTCATAAACCGAAGCGCTGTTGGGTGGGCGGCTTAGTACGCCTATCCGAAGCTTAGAGAGGGGCTCGCTAAGTCGATCGGTTAGCGGAGGATCATTATTAGGCCGCTGCGGCATCCATGCATCGGGATCAGGGGTGTCGACCAGTTCGATCATTGTCGCGGCGTCAAGAACGGTACGCGTAAGGAAACCGTCGACGGAAGACCAGTCCCAGGGGCCTGTCTGTTGGGGGAGTAGACCACGAGTCACCTTCAGGCCAACAAGGTTGCAGGCGACAGCTGGGAGTCGGATAGAGCCGGCGCCGTCGGTTCCTGTGGCAACGGGTACCAAACCGGCAGCTACTGCAGCGGCTGATCCGCCGCTAGAACCAGAAGCGGTCACGTCTTCGTGCCATGGATTGATGGTTGTGCCGTGTTTGAGGCTTTCAGTTGTCAATGCTGCGGCGAGTTCAGAAGATGCTGTGCGGCCCATGGCGACGAAACCTGCTGACAGAACTCGATCAATGAATAATGAATTCTGAGCGACGGGTTCGCCGGAAACCATAAACGAGGACTTGGTGTTGGGCTGTCCTGCAACCTCCTGGACATCCTTGATACCAATCGGCAGCGAGTTGAAGCAGGGATGATCGGAGTGAGTGAGGAAATCAGGATCCAGCCACGAGAAGGCGTTGAGGCGGTCGTTTAACCGCAAAGTACGGTTCCAGTAGTGGTGCGCAATTTCTGTCGCGGTGAGATCTCCTTTGGCCATCGCGACTTGAAGCTCTGTCAGAGTCGTCTGAGCATCAATCATGGTGTAGCGGCGTCGATGTGATGTAGCAGAAGTTCGGGGCTTAACGGGATGGACCGGATCCATCCGTAACCCCCGGGTAAAGCATGCTCGACCGCTTGGGCGATGGCTGACATGGCGGCCATTGTGCCTGCTTCTCCGACCCCTTTAGAACCCGACGGGACATCTGGGGGCAGTGTTTCCATGTGTTCAACGGTCATTTCCGGCACATCGCCGGCCAAGGGCACGAGATAGTCCCTAAACGTGGTGGTAAGTGGGTTGCCGTCTTCGTCGTAGCGAAGTTCTTCCATCAGAGTGGAGCCCAGTACTTGGACAAAGCCTCCCATAACTTGGCCATCAACGATCGCTGGATTAATGACATAACCACAATCATCCACAGCGTGGTAACGCAGGACGCTCACTAAACCGGTGTCGGCGCATACCTCAACCATCACTGCAATGCTCCCATATCCGATCGTCCTGTCTACTGGGTCCCAGACATAGCGTGCCTGCAGAGTCGGACTGTGATGCTCTGGAAGTCGATTTAGCTTTCGGTATGCAGCAGTGCCGATATCGGCGAAAGTCACTTTTTCTCCGGTGGGGCCACTTACAGCGCTGTTAGAAATTGTGAGCTCTGCTTCATCTAAGTTCAGAAGCGAGGCAGCCATTTCAAGAACCTGGCCTTGAAGATCCTGACTGGCCAACATGACAGAGGAGGCTGCGACCGGGGCAGTTCGACACCCGCCCGTGCCGTACCCGGTGTATGGACAACTGTCCGTATCTCCGAAGACCACTCGAACATCATTGACGTTCGCTCCAAGGGCAGTCGCGCAAACCTGAGCGAGTGTGGTCTCAATGCCCTGCCCCATTCCGGTTTGACCGGTGAAAACTTGAACCGTCCCGGTGGAGTCCATGCGAACTACGGCTTCGTCGAAACCGCCTTGTTCCATTGGTAGGCGCCCCATCTTGCGGCTATTGCCCACGCCTGTTGCCTCGATAAAGTTCACTAGGCCGATCCCGACGAAACGCCCATTAGAGGTGGCATCAGTCACTTCGTCAAACCAGCCGGCCTGGGTAACGGACTTCAATGTTCGGCGCAGAGCTTCGGGGTAATCGCCGCTGTCCAGACGCCAGCCCAATCCGTTCTGAAACGGCATCTGTTCTGGGCGGACCATATTTTTCAGTCTCAGGTCTATGGGGTCAATACTTAGACGGTCGGCTAAAGCATCGATAGCGCGTTCGATAGCGAAGTTCGCGATTGGGCTGCCCCAGCCGCGAAATGACCCAAATGGGGTTCGGTTCGTCATGACCCCGGTCGTGGTGATATCCGCGTTGGGTATTTGATACGAGCCGGTACCAGCTCGGGTGGAAACCCATATTGGCCCCATTCCAACGCTGCTTACTTCGCCTCCAAGTGTGCCGACCACGTCACTTCGGAAAGCGACGATGCTTCCATCACCGTCTGCTCCGATCGAAACTGACATTTTTGCGTCTCGAGCGTGGGAGGTGGCTACGAAACTTTCTGAGCGATCTTCGATGTATTTAACGGGCCGCCCACAGACCTTGGACGCTATGCAGGTAATGATTTCTTCGCCGTAATAATTGGCTTTAGCCCCGAAGCCGCCACCAATAGCTGGAACCCGTACGAGAAGGTCAGACACACTGACGCCGAGCACTTGAGACAAAACTTCACGGACGCGGTTAGGAGACTGAGAATTGAGATCGACGATGAGTCGTCCAACGGAGCCTGAACGCTGACTACCGGCTTGATTTTGCAAACCCCAGTCTGCAATAACACCTCGGGTTTCAAGGGGACAGCCGAATGCTCTGCCGATGTCGAGTTCGAGATCAACAATTGTGTGTGCTGACTTCAGGGCAGAGCGGCCGTCGCCGGAAGTCTGTTGATCAGTTGCTAGAACGTTGTCTGGCCAAGAGCTGTGAAGAATAGGAGCATTAGGTTCACGAGCAGCATCGACGTCCATCACAGCAGGGAGAAGGTCGTAGTCAATTTCGATTGCATCTACAGCGTCTTCGGCAATTGCGCGTGTCTCAGCAACGACCGCTGCCACGATGTGTCCTACGTAGCGAACCGTCGAGGTTGCCATGGCAAGACTTTCTGTGCGGCGTTGGTCGGCAATGTGCTCCCACCCGATCGGCGTTGGCGTCGAGTGTCGTGAAATATCTTCCCCCGTAAGGACGGTGTGAACTCCAGGCATTGAAGAGGACTTGGCTATGTCGATCGACGCGAGTCGTGCGTGAGCGACTGGACTCCGTGCCATGGCTATATGCAGCGTCCCACGAGGTTCGAGGTCATCAATGAAGCGACGGCTGCCATTAAGGAGAGCGTCATCTTCAAATCGCAGCACCTCTTTGAAGGTCTCGTTGCTACCAGTCATTGAGGTTTCTCCGCGGCGGGATTGGAAGTCTTTAATTCGAAGACTTCGACAACCGATTGAACAATTCCCTGGTAGCCGGTGCAGCGACAGATATTGCCTGACAGGCCTTCTTTCACTCTTTCTTCGTTTATGGCTCCTCCACACGCCTCGCCTATAAGGGTTCCAGCGATGAGCATTCCTGGTGTGCAAAATCCGCATTGCAGCGCGTGGTTGCGCTTAAATGCTTCGGCTAGCTCCGGTAATCCCGCTAGTGGAGTAGGCGAAGTCTGGTTCTCAGGAGGAGGACTGGCTAAGCCTTCAATCGTCCATACCTCCGAATCGGCCGCTTGAACGGCGAACATGAGGCAGGAACGAACCTGTTCCCCATCGAAGAGAATTGTGCAGGCACCGCATGATCCTTGTTCACAGCCAATTTTCGTGCCCGTAAGCCCCGCTTGTTCCCTCAGAAGTTCAGCCAAGGTAGACCGGGGTTCGACATCGAAATTCTCATGACGGCCATTGATTGAAATTGACAACTGGTGAGTCCCGGTACCGCTCATCGGATGAAACCTGATTCAACAGCGAGAGCGCCTTCGAGTGCGCGTTGCACAACAGCGACAGCAAGCCGGGTGCGGTAGTTGGCTGAAAGATGGATTTCGTCTCGTGGTAGGACGAGATCTTTCGTTAACTGGGCGGCCGAGCGAAGCGCAGTAGGGTCTCCTTGAGCATTAGCGACAGCGATCTCTACGTCTCTTAGGCGTACGGGTCGATCTCCTAGTCCAAAGGTCACTACACGGACTGCGTCAAGCGTTCCAGAAGCAGCAAGGGTTGCACTAGCGATAGCCCCCGCCATGGCGAAATCTGAGCTTCTAGCGGTGATTTCGTGGAAACCCATGTGTCGTTGTGGAGTGATGGGAATTTGTATTTCAGTTAAGAGTTCGTCGGAATGTAGTGCTGTCTCGAAATGACCAGTGAAAAAGCTTTCGATGGCGATAGTTCGAGTAGTTCCGCCTGCTTGCGCAACAACGAGTTGTGCATCCAGTGCAAGGAATAATGCCGGAAGTTCCGCGGCCGGGTCTGCGTGACAAAGACTCCCGCCGATAGTCCCCCTAGTCCGAGTACCAGGGTGCCCGACGCTGTCGATAACAGCGTTCATAATCGGAACATGCTCACAAAGAAGTTCATCTGAACCCATCTGATCCTGTCGCGTCATAGCCCCTATATGGATGTAATCGTCCGACGAATAGACTCCTGAAAGTTCCTTGATCTTGTTCAGGTCGATGATGTCGGATGGTGCTGCTAGGCGCAGCGACATCATCGGCACAAGACTTTGCCCCCCCGCAAGGAAACGTCCATCTTCGCACTTCGTATAGAGATTTAGCGCTTCGTCGATTGAGCCGGGAAGGTGGTAATCGAAAGCGGCTGGTTTCACCGAGGAGACACTACATTAGACTTCACGCTGGTTTAACGCCGGACTTGACGAAGGAGTCAACGTCAACACTCAGTTTTCAATCATGCTTAGTAGTCAGGTCCCGCCCGAAGAAACGGTGGGCCTTGCGCAGCTTGTCGAAGAAACTGGGTTTAAGCGCCTTTGGCTTACCGAGGACTACTATCGCAAGGCTGGGTTTGCGTCGTGTGGGGCGGTATTGGGAGCGACATCTGAGTTGTCTGTAGGCCTCGGTGTTGCCTCAATCTATATGCGTCACCCAACGGTGCTGGCAATGGAAATAGCGACCCTGCACCGCATGTTCCGTGGCCGATTTGAAGTTGGGTTGGGGCTTGGGAGTCCTAGAGCGCTTAAGAGTTCCAAACGGATGCCCGAGTCCAAGATTGACTCAGTGCGGGGCCGGGTAGAGCTAATCGCCAAACTGGTTGCTGGAGAACAAGTCAGCTGGGGTGATTTCGTCGATACGGTTGGCGACGCTCGCCTGCAATACCCCGATGACTCGAATGCAAAGATGTGGTTGGGCGCTGAAGGGCCCCAGATGCTGGCTCTCGCTGGAGAGTGTGCTGATGGTGTTGTTCTGTCAGCGTTCTCCACTCCGCTCTATCTTGAATGGGCGATGGGCGTCCTGCATGTTTCGGACCCATGTCCAAGCACTCTTTACCTGCATACGAGTGTCCATGAGGAAACAAAGTTTGCTGCTGAGACTGCCGCATCAATCCTGATGGCGCGGATTCAGGCGGGGTACGTGTCATCGTCGATGCGTCGAAGTGGCTATTGGGATGTGGTCCAACCCCTCTTGGGGGCTTCCAGCGATGTAATCAAGCCGTATCTGACTGAAGAAATGGTTTCGGCGTTCGTGGTGTTTGGTACCCCAGATGAGTGCCGACAGAAGCTCCAAGTTTTCGAGAACACCGGTGTCGGTGAGATTGCGTTGGTTCCCAATATGGGAAATGATCCAGCACGGTTGGGAGAAGCGGTCAGCGAGTTGAGCGATGCGCTGGAAGTTTGAGAGTGAAATTCAGGCAGTAGGCGATGGTTGAACCTGTCATTAGATTTCAGGCTCACACTTGCATTACCGAAGCGGCTTATTCGTTCAGTGAAGTGGCAGAATTAATCGTTTGAACTGTTCGTTTTCGTGCGCTGAGGCTCAGGTAGCGATTGTGCGAATAATGACCGCGACTGCGCTGAGTGAGGCAACACTCAGAATAATTACGCGAAATCGATCGATAGAGATCCTTGGCCTTAGAGCTTTACCTAAGAGCAGCCCTAAGAACATCCCGGGCGCGAGTGCTACTGCAAGCGCGAATTGACGAAATCCAAATCGTCCATCTATGGCTAGAAAAAGCAAGATTGCAGGGGTTACTAGCAACATAAAACTGGCCAATGTTCCCCTAATTGTTCCAGGAGGTCGGTGTCCATGGAAGACAACGAACATCGGGCCTGGTAGCGCCGCAACGGTCGAGGAAAAGGCTGTAGCGGTACCTGCTATGTAGTCAGAGATTGTGCCTGACGGAGGTTTCAGACCACTTAGCTGCAGGGCCACGGCTCCAAGAACGAAAAAACTTACAAGAAGTGACAGCGTTTTGACATTGGTGAAAGAGAGAACGACTGCTCCTAAGCCCAGGCCGAGCGGCGCGCCAAGTAGAGCCCTTTTCCAAGCGAGGACATGAGTGGATTGTCTATCTGCTACAGCATTTCGAACGTTCACGACCATAGCCATCGCCAACATGGGGCCGGGCAACAGCTCTGGCTCAATAACTGTCAATGCAGGGCCAGCTACTAAACCGGCACCTATTCCTAGAGTTGCTTGGACCCCGCCGCCGACTGCTAAGAAGACAAGCGCTAGCAAATAGTCGGTAATAGACATCGCAATAGGGTGCCTGGTTAAATCATTAGATCCTCAACGGGCAGATAGCCCTACGCTAGAGATTGTGGCAAACAATCAACTCAACGTCGTGCTTACCGGCTTCATGGCGACTGGGAAATCTACTGTCGGACGTGAACTGGCATCTAGACGATCTTTGAACTTTGTGGATACGGATCAGCTAATCGTTGATCAACATGGACCCATAGAACAGATTTTCTCATCGCAAGGAGAAGAGGCCTTTCGGGAAATGGAACGTGTTGTAGCTAGAGACCTTCAGGCAAGGGAGGGTTTAGTCATAGCCACAGGAGGCCGAATGATGCTTGACGATTATTGTGCTACCGCTCTTAGCTCAAATGGCCATGTCTTCTGTCTGACGGCCTCCGTCGAAGAGATCCAGCGAAGATATTCTTCTGATCGGACTGGTGCAGTGCGCCCTTTGCTTGCGGATAACGACGAAACGAAATTACGTGAACTGTACGAAGACCGTTCTTCCGCTTACAGCAAATTTCGTCAAGTGAAGACTGACGGAAAATCGATTGCAGAAGTTGTGGAGCAAATCGAGCTAGTCCTTCAGAGCACGTGAACTGGTCTCTGATAGAGGTTTGAGAATGTTGAGGGACCCAAAACGATATTGGGGCCTTTTGATTACATGAAGTCGCTCTGGATGAAGCCGTTGAAATAGGTAAGACTTTGACCATGGATGGTCCGTCGTCTGCGAGTTTTGATTTGGTGGTGATTGGGGGAGGCATTATTGGGTCCGCTATCGCCTACCAAGTTGCTCGACGTAGCGATCTAAAAGTGTTGGTCGTAGACAAAGCGGCTGGACCGGCTACTGGATCAACGGGTGCGTCCGTTGCGATATCTCGATGCCGGTACACCGTTCCTCAGGTTGTCCGGCTCGCATACTCTAGTCAGTTGGCTTATCGATCTTGGGCTGACTTCACTGGACTGGGAAACCCTGTTAGTGACTACACCCAGTTCGGAGCACTCTGGGTTTTTGACCGCTCGCAGAGCGAACTAGAAACTGAATACGATCGGCTTGACTCAAACGGAGTCGCAGTGGAGATGTTGAGCCACGTAGAAGTTATGAATCGGTGGCCGGAACTGGATCTATGTGTCGAGCCGATTGACTTTAGCGACATAGGAAAACACAGCTGCCGGCAGGGCGATACGTTCCTATTTGAGAATGAAGCCGGCATAGCTGACCCCGCTGGGGCAAATGCTGACCTCGTAGCTTCTGCTCGAAAACAAGGAGCCGAGATCGTCTTTGGAACAGGCGTGGTTGATGTAGTTACTGATGGAGATCGAGTAATCGGAGTTCGCTTGGATAACGGTGATCAAATTCATTGTGGACTAGTGATTAATGCTGCAGGGCCCTGGTGTAATCGGATCAATGAAATGGCGGGCGCCCAAACGCGGTGGACGCTTACCCCGACTCGAATCCAACTGATCTTGCGAAAATGGTCGGCCCATGACCCTCGCCTACCGATCACATTTGATGGAAGCACCGACGGCTGTTACCGAATTGAGAGAAGCGGTAGCCAGATTCTTCTCGTATCACCGGAAATCCCTGAGTTCATGGAACCGGCTAGTGACCCCGACCATTTCGAAGTAAATCCGAATCGAAACTGTGTCGAAGCGACCTTGGCTGCATTCCAACACCGGGTCCCGGGAATCGATCATGTTGGAACAACTACAGGCTTATGTGGCCTGTACACCATCAACGAACAAGACAGTCACCCGATCGTAGGGCCGAGCGAAGTCGAAGGGCTCTGGCTAGCTAACGGCTTCAGTGGTCACGGGTTTAAACTTGCTCCTGGTATCGGTGCAATGGTTGCTAGATCAATTACAGGCAACGACGCCTCATTTGACCCTGACATAGACGATGATCTCTTTGCCCTTGATAGGGCTCCATTAGCAACCTCAGGAGGAGTGTTCGCCTAGCCCCGCTCACTTTTCAGTTCGCTCCATCTGCTTGGGTAATCCTGTTGCAGCTCAGACAAAGTCATAGCCCAAGATGTTGGGACCCATCGATACCGTGATTCCCACATAACAGCTAGTGAATCTGGCCCTTTGCTAGGAACTAGATCGGCATCGGTAGCTGCCCTGAACGCATCGCTATCGGGACCATGAGGGATAAACGAATTATGAATCGAAATCCCGCCCGGGACGAAACCTTCAACCTTGGCGTCATAGACGCCTTCGATCAGAGCCATCAACTCACTCATCACATTCGAATGAAACCAAGGGGGTCGAAATGAGTGTTCGGCCACCCGCCAGTGCTCACGAAAAAGAATAAAGTCAAGATTTGCGGTGCCGGCGGTATCTGAAGGCGAGGAAAGAAGCGTCCAAATAGATGGATCAGGGTGATCAAAGACCACGGGCCCTACAGCACAGAACCGACGAAGTTCATAACGGTAGGGAGCCAAGTTTCCGTGCCACGCAACAACATCGAATGGCGAGTGGTCGAGTTCGTTCGCGAATAAAGCGCCACTAATTTTTGCAACCAGTTTTGTTGGGCGACTTTCGGTGTCGTACATGGCGACCGGATACTCGAAATCTCTAGGGAGAGCGTTTGCGTCTACACCGACTATGCCGTGTTCGGGAAGCCTGAAGGCAGCACCGTAGTTTTCGCATACATACCCGCGCGCCGCTGTATCCATCAAGTCGACAGAGAATTTTATTCCCCGTGGTATTACAGCTATTTGACCAGGAGCTAACTCCAGATGGCCCATCTCAGTCCTTAACAGCAATCGCCCTAAATATGGGGCGAGCATCAACTCCCCATCAGTGTTGACGAATGCCGTATCGCCCATAGATCGAGATGCAGCGAAATGATGCACAGCCCCACCAGTTTGGAGCTCACTGTTGCCGTTAGTAGCAACTGTGGCTAGGCCCGTAAGCCAAGTCGCTTCAGGTGCAGTTGTGGGAAAGGGGTCCCATCGAAGCTGAGTTGCTATTGGTGCCCCCGAATTATCAGGACCGGTCCGAATTAAGCCTGCATCGACCGGTTCCAAGTTGGTCATGTGTTGAACGGAAGGACGGATGCGGTACACCCAACTTCGTTGCATCGAGCTTCGAGGCGCTGTGAACGCCGTCCCTGTTACCTGTTCTGTGTACAGACCTCCGGTGACCTTTTGGGGAGAGTTCTGACCTACCGGTAAAACGCCTAATCGAGCCTCAGACTCAAACTGATTTCCGAAACCGGATTGATACTTGAGTTCAACCATGACAAAGATCCTAAATCTCGTGGTTACCCACGACGGACAACACCATCCGATTCCAAGTTCGCGATCTCCACTTCACTCAAGTCGAGAAGCTCTTTGAGAACCTCGGTTGTGTGTTGCCCTTTTTCTGGGGCTGGACCCTTAACTCGAACTTCTGGGGAATCGTGCATACGAAAAGGCGCGGCAACAGTCTCGAAATCACCGACGACCGGGTGAGTAATAGTTTCGAACGCGCCAGTCGCCCGAACCTGCGGATCTTCTACCGCTGATGCTGAGTCATTGATAGGTGCCCAGATGCACTTGTGTTCATCAAGTCGCGGTATCCAATGATCAGCCGGTTTGGAGCCGATGCTTTCGTCCAATGTCGACAGAAGCTCTGTCATATTTTGATAACGAAGCCGGCCGGTAGAAAACTCTTCGCGACTCAAAAGATCTTCTCTATCTAAAGCGACGCAAAAGCGTTGCCAGGCATCGCCCGTATCGGGCATTGCGAATTGTAGCCATCTACCGTCGGACGCTTGAAAGGCCTCCAACATCGCTGACAACCCTTTTTCCCTGGGCCGGTCGTATGCGGGTTTTCCATCGACCAAAGATGTAACTAGATCAAGACTGATGGTCCACGTAGCAGTTCGCAGTAACGAAGCTTCGACGACCTGACCTTCCCCCGTAATATCGCGAGATCTTAGCCCCGCCATAACTGCGCCAAATAAAGCGATCGAGGTGGTGTGGTCGCCTGAACCTGGTCGAGCATGCGGTGGAGGGCCACCGGGCGCAGTGCCTCCGCCAAAAACTCCTGAACGTGAGAAGAAGGCGGTGACGTCATATCCGGGGCGGTTAATTTCTTCACCCACCTCGCCGTAGCCAGACAACAACCCGATGACAAGATCAGGCTTGATTGAAAAGAGGTCATTAGTATCGAGACCGAAGCGTTGCCTGCGTTCTTTCAGTAAATTCATAACGGCTACATCACACTTAGACACCAGCTGTCGAGCGATATCAGCTCCTGATTCACTGTCGAGATTTAGCTCTATTCCTTTCTTGCCACGGTTAATAAATTGAAATGGGTGATCAGGATTGTGCTCCCCCTCAGCCGTTTTCGCTTGCTTCATGAGGCCCCGAATAGGATCGCCTCCGATCGCCTCCACCTTTATGACCTCGGCTCCAAGGTCAGCCATAATCGCAGTGGCGGAAGGTGCGGCCGCAAAATTCGCGAACTCAATCACGCGTATGCCATCCAACGGTGCGGTCATGACGATTCCCTCCTCAACTAGTAGAACTTTGGAAACCTTAGGTGTCTTTCGCTGTTCGCGTCGCGGCTAAGTCATGGAGAAGGTTGTGAAGTAGTTCTAGACGGTCCTGCCCAAAGCGTTCTTCGATGGAGCGATAACCGTATTCACTTTCAGCAGCCACAGCAGAAAGCAGGATCTTTCCGTCTTCGGACAAGCTAAGAAGACTGCTTCTTTGGTCGGCCGGGTTCGCCGTGCGTTTTAGAAGACCTCGATTGGTGAGGTTGGCCGTGATGCGTGAAAGCGATGGACCTAAAAGGAAAGTCGTCTCGCTGAGGTCGCGTGTAGTGAGTGGTGCTTTTCGAGCGTCTAAGGCGCGAAGTACCCGCCACTGTTGTTCAGTCAGATCGTGTTTCGCCAGTCGAGGTCGAAACTCTCGCATGACTGCTTCACGAGCTCGCATCAGCGCCATGGGTAGTGACCGTTCAAATGGTCGCAATGAAGGGCTCAAGAGAGATCCTCATCTTGTATGGAGTTTTCTAAGGTGCCTATTTGTTCAACTGAAACTTCAACTACGTCGCCAGGTTCTAGCCATTGGGGTGGTTCGAGTCGAGCTCCTGCACCCGTTGGCGTACCGGTGTAGATCACGTCACCGGGTTCCAGAGTTATAAACGTCGACAAATACTCGATTTGAAACTCGATGGGGAAAGCCATAGATGCGACTGTGTCGTCTTGGCGCAATTCGCCGTTCACATGGGTCTGAAGCCGGAGGTCTTCGAAGTTCCCAATTTCGTCGGTAGGCACCAACCAAGGTCCCATCGATCCAGAACTTTCCCAGTTCTTCCCTTGAGTCACATTAAATTTTGCGTGGCGGAGCCAGTCTCTAATAGTGCCTTCATTGCCGAGTGTTAATCCCGCTATGTGGTCACGTGCTTGACTTTGAGGTATTCGACGACCCCTTCGCCCGATTACAGCAACGATCTCACCTTCGTAGTCCAGTTGAACGCTTTCTGGTGGGCGTACAAGTGGTTGCTTGTGTCCGGTCAAAGACTTAGGAAATCGGACAAAGACACTCGGTTTGTTACTCGAGGTTGGGTCTGTGTACTCGGCATTTCGACCCCCGTAGTTCACCCCGATGCAGAAAATTTTTCCCGGGAAAGGGATTGTTCGCTCGTACTCAACTTCTGCCAAGGAAAAGTCAGCGTCAGCCCAACTTGCGGCTTCTTTCGCTTCCATCAGTCGACCCGTTTCCAGTGCGGCGCTCAGATCGGGAAGGTCAGGTAGTCGTCGGCCAAGATCTATAACTCCAGCCCCATCTTCGGTTACAGCGCCCCAAGTACTTTTTCCTTCATAGCGACAGGTTACGAATCTCACAAGAAAGCCCTCCATCGACAGTTGGTAACATGTTACGCATATAAATTGGCCAAGCTAGAGGCCTTCGCGGGAAGCTGGGACATGCCCCACATCTTTATTGAATATTCTGCAAACCTTGAAGAGCATATTGATGTGACGGAGATGCTCCAGGCTGTCCACGATGCAGCTTCTGCGCATCCGTCTGTGCCCTTGGCAGGGTTAAGAACGCGAGCGATACGAAGTGAGCAATTTCTGATAGCGAATGGGAACAGCGCCAATATGTTTGTGGCGGTTATTGCTCGATTGAATGGAGATCGAGGGCTTGAGCCACTAATCGAAATTCGTGATCTCTTGAACGAAGCAATCCAACGGGCATTGGCTGATTTGATGCAGGAAGAGCCGATAGCCGTATCAGTTGAAGTGCAACCCATCGACGCTGCAATGCGTGTCAACGAAAACTCAATAAGAGATCACTATGGGGAGTTGCAATGAGTTCGTCTGGAACCTTTGAAGAGAATCTGTCTACCGCAAAAGGAGCGTTGGCTAGATACTCCGCAGGGCCCCTGCTACATCTCATCGATGGAGAACTTGTTGCTAGTGCATCTGGGGATACTTTTGGCAACGTTTCCCCCGGTGATGGCAAGTTTTTGGGCGAAGTCGCTGCCGGTGGCATTGCCGAAATAGGGATAGCAGCCGAAGCGGCAGCGGCAGCTTTCGATGAGTGGTCTTCGCAGCCACCTGTTCAACGAAAAGCGGTATTGAATCGAATCGCCGAGCTGATCGTTAAACGCGCAGATGAAATAGCAGCGGTCGAATCAGTTGACACCGGTCAACCGATCCGGTTCATGAGTTCCGCAGCGATACGAGGGGCGGAGAACTTTCGTTACTTTGCTGATGCTGCACCTGGCGCTCTTGATGGCAAGTCAATGCCTACTGAGACTCACCTAAATTACTCATCAAGACAGGCGATCGGCCCAGTGGGAGTGATCACTCCTTGGAACACCCCATTTATGCTTTCAACTTGGAAAATTGCACCAGCGCTTGCCGCGGGTTGCACAGTCGTCCACAAACCCGCTGAGTGGAGCCCATTGACAGCGTCAATTTTGGGAGAGATCGGGCACGAAGCAGGTCTCCCCAAGGGAGTCTTGAATGTGGTGCATGGAACTGGAGAAATTGCAGGTAAAGCCTTGACCGAACATGCAGCCGTAAAGGCGATTGCTTTTGTAGGCGAATCTTCCACTGGCGCCCTCATCCAAGCCCAAGGGGCACCAACGTTAAAGCGGGTCCATTTTGAATTAGGTGGCAAAAACCCAGTCATTGTTTTCAATGACGCTGATCTAGAGCGCTCATTAGACGCTGTCGTTTTTATGATTTATAGCCTTAATGGCGAACGATGCACATCAAGTAGCCGGCTCTTAGTGCATGAAACGATTCACGACTGGTTTGTAGAGAAATTGACAGAACGAGTGAAAGGCCTTGTGGTTGGCGACCCGCTAAATCCAGCGACAGAGATCGGTCCGTTGATTCATCCCGTTCATTGCGACAAAGTCCGCTCGTATGTCGATAAGGCGGTTGAAGACGGTGCCACAGTTATCACCGGCGACTATGAATTCGATGAGAATTCAAATTACGTAAATCCAATGTTATTTATTGAGGCTGACAACTCTATGAGGGTGAGTCAGGAAGAAATCTTTGGACCTGCTCTTACGGTGATTCCCTTTTCGAATGAAACTGAAGCCATCGAAATTGCCAATGACGTTGATTATGGGCTTGCTGGGTATCTATGGACCCAAGATGTAGGAAGAGCCCACCGTGTCGCTAGAGCTCTTGATGTAGGCATGGTCTGGATTAACTCCCAAAATGTAAGACATCTACCAACCCCGTTCGGCGGGACAAAACGAAGTGGCGTTGGTCGAGATGGTGGTGATTACAGCTTTGATTTCTACATGGAAACTAAGAATGTTGCGGTGGCCTTCGACGAACATGACATAGGCAAATTAGGGGTGAGAAACACTTGAGAAATATGGACGACACCCAAATTGAAGTTCAGGCGCGTCTCCATGACGAAGCTAGAAGAACAGCTCAGCAGATCGATCCCGTGACGGTGCAATACCCCGAAATGACGATCGACGATGCCTACGCTATCCAGAAGCGTTGGTTGCAGATTGAGTTGGAGCGAGGGAGGGTGTTGATAGGTCACAAGATCGGACTGACTTCTCGGGCGATGCAGCTTGCGATGAATATTGATGAGCCAGATTCGGGGTACCTGCTAGATGACATGGTCTTCGAAAATGGCTGCTCTTTGGAAGCAGCTGCGTTTTGCGACCCGAAGATCGAAGTTGAACTCGCCTTCATAATTGGAACCCGACTTGAAGGTCCCGATGTAACCATCGAAGAGGTACTTCAAGCAACTGAAGCAGTAATCCCCGCGATCGAGTTGATCGATGCTCGTTCTTATCGAAAACATCCGCGAACTGGAGTTACGCGTTCAGTTACTGACACTATTTCTGACAACGCTGCGGACGCTGGCATCATCTTGGGTGATTGCCGAGCGGATCCACGCGAGATTGATATGCCGTGGGTTTCAGCGGTATGTCACCGCAACGGGGATATTGAAGAGTCAGGTGTAGCGTCAGCAGTGTTAGGTCACCCGGCATTGGGAGTCGCGTGGCTGGCGCGCCGCTATTTTGATCATGGCGTTGGCTTGGACCCGGGCCAGATCGTCTTGAGTGGGTCATTCACGCGACCCGTGGATTGTCGCGCTGGTGATGATTTCAAAGTCGACTATCGAGATCTCGGACTTATTGAATTCTCGTTTAGTTAGACCTAGGACAAGGCTTATCGAGGTGCCCTGACTTCACTTACTGTGTACTCGTAGCTGGCTTTGGCGGGGAGTCCACCATCAGCGCGACATGCAATTGTGGGGATTTCTCTTCCTTGACACACGTCCACTGACCATTCTTGAAGTGCCACCAAGAGATTGACGGTCCAACCTACCTCTGAGGGGGCCACTGTTATATTTCTAGGCAAAGTGTCTAGGTCCCATCCGATTTGTTGGAATACAGCTCGCTCGGCTACTTGACCTGGCCCTGAAGGAGCACCCCACCAGCCTCGGCATTGAGAACTTAAGGTTGAAGGTTCTCCCGTAAGTTCAAGAATTGACAAAGTGGTGTCAGCGTCCAAATGGGCCCACATTCGGCCATCAGGAAGGGTCATGGCTGTGGGAGCGAACCGGTGACCGCCCGTATGGCTAACGCGAAGAACGTTGAGACCCGGAGCGCGTTGTTGCAGCTCATTTGCCAGCTTTGTTCCTTCGCTGCCACAACAAATGTCGTGGCTGCCCTGGGTGCAAATCAATACTGCTAAATCGGAAGGGTGTGGATCTCCTGGTGTCGTCGCCAATTGGCTAGGAGTGAGTGTCATGATGTCGGACGCAAATTGAGCAAGAGCTGTTGGGTTTTCGGGTCTGAAAGCCCAACTCTTCATTCCAACTTCGTCGCGTTGATATATGGAAACTGCAATACCGGGATCTTCGTTCTTAGGAACTGCAGCTAGGACACGAGTTCGCCCAAGTGAGGTTTTCATTATCGAACTCAGCCCGTTAAGAAGTGGGTGATCAAAAACAGGTTTGGGCCAAGGGAGAGGAGTTTCAATGAGAATTAGAGCTTCTACCGACAAGGCAGTTCCGCATGGGTCAGCAGCGATCAGCTGGGAATAAGAGGAGCATCTAGGCGCCTCTTCTTCTGATGGCAGAAGTTGCAAAGCATCGGGCGATAGCTCAGTCGGCATGAACCCAGATTACTCAGAAGCGATCTCTGACGTTTCTGTCTAGCGCTGAATGAGAAAAAGTAAAAGGCCGCCCCGAACAGTTGGGGCGGCCTTTTATAGATTTAGTTGTTTAACGCTGAGATCAAGCGGGCCTTACATTCTGGGCCTCGTCACCCTTTTGTCCTTGACCAATATCGAATTCGACTCTTTGGCCTTCATCGAGTGATTTGTAGCCATCACCAACGATGTTTGAGAAATGTACGAATAGATCGTCGCCGTCTTCGCGTTCGATGAATCCGAAACCTTTCTGTGCGTTGAAAAACTTGACTGTACCTTGGCCCATCTGGGGCCTCCTAAATAATTAAAACTGAAGCCGTTTTCGACTTCATCCAACTCAGAAGGGTAGAGGGTGAAACGAAAGAAAGCGCCCTAACTGGCATCAAGTATTTTGACCCGTGTAGATCGCCTTGCTGAAAAGATGAGTAATTAGCCCTTCGCGATCACAACTTCTTCGCCTGGAGCCTCAGGTTCGTCGTCGATGATTTCTGCTGGGAAGCCCGGTGCTTGTATAACCAAGCCTGTCGCTTCCTCGAGACGCTTGATCACGTTGGGAGACCATTCTCTTGACCCGTAGCGGTCCTGTGCATCCTGAAAAATATTTATCAAGAGAGGAGAAATCTCAAGCGGCACTTGGCCACGCTCAGCAATTTCTTGAAACAGTGATATGTCTTTCAGGACCAGATCCATGGTGAAATTGATGTCGCGACTTCCGTTGAGAATTACTTGGCTCTCCGTCTCATGCACGAATGAGTTGCCCGAGCTAATTTTTATAGCTTCGTACGCCGTAGCTAGATCTATTCCTGTTGTCTCTGTGGTGACCAATGCCTCACAAATTGAGACCAAATTTGCCGTAGCCAAATAGTTCGTTACGACTTTGAGAATAGAAGCTGTGCCTAGCGGTCCAGTGTGGAGAACCCGTCGACCCATAGCCCCGAGTAACGGGAAAAGAGCGTCGAAAACAATTCGGTCGCAGCCCGCAAAGATGGCGATATTCCCTGTCGCCGCTCGGTGACAGCCTCCGGATACTGGACAGTCGGCAGCAAAGGCGCCTCTTTCGCTAACTAGCGCCCCGAGCCGAAGGACCTCTTGTTGGTCTGTGGTGCTCATCTCGATCCAAATATTCCCTTCCGATAAGCCGGCAAGCACTCCGTCTTCATCCTCCATCACTGAAGCGCTGATTGTCGGACTGGGTAGACAGGTGATGATTGCGTCACAACGTTCAGCTAGTTCTTTTGGTGAGTTAGCGACGTGGGCGCCCAAGCGTGAAAATTCGTCTGTGGCGGAAGAATCGAGGTCTCGTACCGTCAGGTCGAAACCATTGCGCAGAACGCTTCCGGCTAATTTGGCTCCAACATTGCCCAGTCCGATAAAGCCAACCTTCATGCTTTCATTCCAATCTTTGATGGCTGCAATTTGGGTTAATGTAATCCTCCTAAGTATCCAGACTCGGCTTTACCGGCTTGAAGTCGAAAGTTAACGTGGTGCGTCTCTTCTAGAACAAGGGTCTTGCTTATGGTGCTCTCTCATCCGAAGGTGACCCAAGACATTCAGAAAACCTATTTATCTGACGGTGTCGTGAAGATCCCGGGCGCAGTTTCAGATGAGTGGTTGTCCGAAATAGCAGTCATGGCCGACAAAGAACTTGCTGCTCCGGGTGAATGGGTAACAGACACCAATCCAGGTGCAAAGACCAACCGGCTATTTACCAGCCGGTACCGGTGGCAGACTGATGCGGTTGTAAACCGCTATGTGCATGAGTCAGGGGTAGCCCAAATAGCGGCAACTTTGATGGGGTCGTCAACTGCCCGGTTCTACTTTGATCACCTTTTGGTTAAAGAGCCCAAGACCGAAGCGCCGACACCGTGGCATCAAGATATTCCGTACTGGCCCTTTTTGGGAAAGCAAATATGCTCGGCGTGGCTTTCTGTGAGTGAAGTGACGGTAGCGGAGAGTTCGTTGGAGTTTGTTCGCGGTTCACACGCTTGGGATTCTTACTTCGCTCCCGAAGCTTTCGACGGCTCCAAGAATTGGACTAGCGATTTCAAAGGAGAGAGCGCCCCTGATGTCGCTGGCGCTCGTGATGAGTTTGACATCGTAGGTTTTGACGTTGAACCAGGTGACGCAATCTTCTTTTCGGCGTGGATTTTGCACGGTGCGCCGGGGAATGCCGGGAATAAACGTCGCACCGCTTTGTCTACTCGGTGGCTTGGGGATGATGTGACCTGGTACCCCCATCCAGGTAGCGATCCAACTGTCACAGATGAAGATACAAATGTAGAAAGCGGACAGTATCCCGATGATGACCGAAATTTCCCGCTCGTTTATACATCGCGGGGTAGTGGTTAGGAGAGCTTGAGCCCCAGAGTGTTAGCTGCACTCACCACCAGGGGAGCGACGTCATGGGAATTCAGGCTGAGGGCTAGATGGACCACGGCGACAGCTGCTTTTGTGGTTCCGTCATTCGTTGTAATGGGGGCAGCGATGGAAGCCATTCCTTCAATCACTTCTCCCTCTGAGTAGGCCCAACCTGAATTACGAGCGGTAGTGACCTCTGCCCGCTCATTTAGTTGAGGGTCTAATCCAGCGAGTAAAGCGATGCCCGGAGCACCTCTATCAAGTGGGTGTCGAGTTCCGGGCCGGTAAGCAACGTGTGCCGCTGTGCTGGTGGGTTCTGCTACTTGAACAGTTACTGCTTCCTGATCCTCGGGAACCACTAGGAACGATGTCATTTCAAGGGTGTTGGCCAGATCGGTCAAGATGGGTGCAGCAATAGCTTTCATCTCAGCCCTTACCCCCCCAGCTAATACGACTAGTTGTGTTCCACCGGTTAGGCGACCAGAAGCATCACGCACCACTAATCGATGGTCTTCGAGAGTACGAATCATTCGGTATGTGACCGAACGCCCCAAGTCCAGTTGTTCGGCAACTTCGTCGATTGTTAGTGGTGCGGGTGAAGTCGCGATGAGGTTCAGAGCTCTGAGGCCGCGGTCAAGTGTCTGGGAGCGGCTTGAATCGGCAGATGATTGGTCAACCATAATTTAACGGTAGGCTAGTCGATAATCGGTTAGAGTATCCGATAATCGGATAATTACTCCAAAATGAAACCTAGGAATAAACCATGCCCGCACGAACTGGTAAAGAAGTGATCGACCGATTACAGAAGCGTCCTCCAACTCTTTGGCTCGACGGCGAACTCGTCGAAGACCCGACCAGCCACCCACGTACAGCCAACGCAGTGCGTTCTTTGGCTGCGCTGTACGACCTTCAGTATCGAGATGATCTCCTAGAAGTCATGACCTTTAAATCACCATCTTCTGGCGATTTAGTAGGTCGAAGTTTCGTTGTTCCCCAGGACAAAGATGATTTACGTAAACGCTCCCAAATGCACAAAATATGGGCGGACGCGAGTTTGGGCCACATGGGTCGGACCCCCGACTACATGAACGTAAATGTGATGGCTGCCGGGATGGCCGCCGATTACTTCACTGAAGCCGATGAACGTTTCGGTCAAAATATGAAGAACTATTTCGAATATGTGCGAGAAAACGACCTGACGTTAACTCATGCGTTGACGAATCCTCAGATTGATAAATCTAAACAGGCGAATGAACTTGATGATCCATACATCGCATTGGGCTTAGTGGAAGAAACCGCTGAGGGAATCTTGGTTCGAGGTGCCAGGATGCTTGCCACGCTGCCACTCTCAGATGAGATCTTGATCTTCCCTTCAACAGTTATTCAGGGTGGCGAAGAAATGCGACCATACGCCCTGGGCTTTTCGTTACCTAATGACACGCCCGGTCTGCGTTTCCAATGTAGAGAACCTTTGGACCAAGGGCGTAGCCACGCGGACCACCCCTTGGGTTCTCGTTTCGATGAATTAGATGCCATGGTTATCTTCGACGACGTCATAGTTCCATGGGACAGAGTGTTCTTGATACGAGATATCGATAGAGCCAATCAGGCCTATGCACAGACCGGTGCAGTACTGCACATGGCCCATCAAGTAGTGAACCTAAAGATTGCTAAAACCGAAGCTATCTTGGGCACTCTTCAGTCAGTCGTTGACATGATCGGCACCGGTAATTATCCGCACGTTCAGGAAATGGTGGCAGAGGTAATCATTACGTTAGAGATAATGAAAGCTTTAAAGCTAGCTTCAGAGGAGGAAGCAGCTATCAATAAATACGGGGTTATGACACCTGCTCGAGGGCCTTTGGATGCTGCTCGAAATTATTATCCCGCTGTCCACAAGCGTTTAGTAGAGATACTCCAACTGTGTTCGTCAAGTGGCTTGATCATGGTGCCGGGCGAGGCTGACTGGGAAGGTGAACGAGGCGCCGACATCGGAAAGTTCCTTCAGGGAAAAAATGGCTCAGCCGAGGAACGACTTCGTTTGTTTCGTCTCGCTTGGGATATGACTATTTCAGGTTTTGGGGGTCGCCAGGCTCTTTATGAAAAGTTCTTTTTCGGTGATCCAGTCCGAATGAAACACGCGCTTTACGGGGTCTACGACCGATCTGAATATGTCCACCGGGTAAAAGAATTTATATCTAATGATGACTGGCCGGAGGTGTGAATCTCAATAGGGATGAGGTAACAGCTGCAGCCAAACGGCTGCAGGGCAAAGTCATTCGCACCAGTGTCATTTCAATAGGACACCGTTTGAATCTCAAGCTTGAAAGTGAACAGCACAGCGGATCGTTCAAAGCTCGGGGTGCGATGAATGCCATGCTTTGCTCAGATGTCGGTCCCGACGGTGTAGTTGCGGCTTCCGGAGGTAACCATGGCGCGGCAGTAGCGTGGGCTGCTCAGACACTTGGATACCAGGCCAATATTTTTGTTCCGTCGATCATCTCTCGGTCCAAGCTCAACAGACTCGAGAGTTATGGAGCCCAAATCCATGTCGTAGGAAGTGAGTATCAAGAGAGTCTGGAGGCTGCTCGAGCTTTCCAAGCAGGGCGTCAATGTGTGGAATTGCATGCATATGATCAGCCCGAAATAGTGCTGGGCGCTGGAACCATAGCGGCTGAGATAGATGCTCAAGTCGCTGATACGACCACGATTGTCGTTGCTTGCGGCGGGGGTGGGCTTGCGGGCGGATTAGCAACTTGGTGGAAAGACTCGAAACGATTAGTACTTGTAGAGACTGAAGGCACCCAGACGTTCGCTCAGTCGCTGACAGCAGGCGAACCGGTTGATGTTGATGTTTCGGGTCTAGCTGCTGATTCGCTTGGTGCACGCCGACTCGGAAAAATTGGATGGCAAGCCCTACAAGCCTCAAAAGCTGAAAGTTGCGTTGTAAGCGATGAAGAAGTTATTGAAGCTCAAACTTCTTTGCTTGAAGAATTCGACGTGGTCGCGGAACCTGCTGCATCGGCAGGGTACGCGGCTCTAAGAACGGGTCGAGCACAAATTGATGACAGCGAACATTGTGTTCTGATTGTTTGCGGATCAAATACAAACTAGATCTAATCGACCCGTACCCCTTCAGATTTTAGGCCCTTCCCCCCCCTTGCAACTCAGGGCTCTCACCAGCCGCGTACCTGATGAGCGGCTGCGATCTTGGAAACAGCTAGGGCGTCTCCAGCCAGTCGAAGGTTCTTTGTTTCGTAACTTTCACACGCTGCGACTACGCGGTCCCAGGCTGTGGTCAAGATGCCGCGCACGGCTTCTAGGGTTTCGTCTTCGGTCGGAATCGACATAGAGGCTGCTTTGCTCATCTCCATGTAGGAGCCAGCAACACCTCCAGCATTAGCGAGAACATCGGGAACGACTGTTACCCCACCGGCTAAGAAGTGGGTATCAGCCTCAGGGCTTGTCGGGTTGTTGGCGCCCTCAGAAACATATTTCAGCCCTAATGCCAGCATTTTTTCTGCGGCCTGTGCAGTAACCGTTTGCGAAGCGGCACAGGGAAGGAATAAATCAATTTTCCCGCCGCTGGATAGTTGCTCATCTCTCCAAGAAAAATCACCGGATTGTGCGCCGTGTTGATTGGCGTAAACCTCAAAGGCTTGTGAACCATGTTCATCAACGATCGCCGTGAGATCCGGAATACTGATCCCTGACGGCGCATACAAACAGCCGCCGAGACCAATGTCATAAATGGCTACATAGACAGCGCCTCGGTCATGTGCTGTTCGAGCGGCGTAGCGCCCTACGTTGCCAAACCCTTCCTGGGCTACGAAAAGTCCGTCCAAGCTACCCGCAGCTAATTCAGCTAGTGCGGCGACTCCGAAACCGGTAGAAGATAGGCGACCTGGAAGGCCACCAAGTTCCACTGGTTTTCCAGTCACGCACCCTGCCACCAACCCCCCACGAATACGTGAGATTTCATCAGCAAAAATTGCCATGTGGTGGGGATTCGTATTGAGATCAGGAGCCGGAATGTCGGTCAGGTTGCCGGTCTCACCGAGGTGAGGGTTCAATTCCCGTGCATAAAGCCGAACTAAGCGGTCCATTTCGCGTGGTGTGAGCATCTTGGGATCCGCACAGATTCCGCCTTTTGCACCACCAAGGGGAAGCCCGACAAGAGCAGTCTTTAGAGTCATTCCAGCCGACAAAGCAACCGTTTCGTCGCGACTAACATCAGGAGCGATTCGAAATCCGCCCTTCATGCCATCGACTGCTAAGACATCTGAATGGTGAGCTCGCCATGCCGGAAACAGCGACCGTTGACCGTTGTCATGTTCGAGAATCAAGCTCATCTCGAGCACCCGAATGGGCTTTGCAATTAGCTCGACTAATTCTTTGTCAATATTTGCGAGTTCACCCGCGTTACGAATTCGAGATTCAATGACCGAGAGCTCTGCTGACATAGCGAAATCCATCCTATTCCGGATGAAGCGTAACGACCCCATCTCGCTTTAAAGCGACGTCATGTGGGCTGGAAGATCCGCTAGTTCGGCTCAAAATAAATGACCTGTGTTGAACGGATGAGAACGGTTGCTGTCAAAAGTTCATAATGAGGGCTACGGTGCTCGTATGGCCATGATTACGGGCGGCCAAGCGGTCGCCGAGACTCTCTATTCGATTGGTGTGCGGCGAGTTTTTGGGATCGTAAGCGTCCATAATCTGCCGATTTATGATGCTCTTTCGCTTCACCCAGATATCGAAGTCACAAATGTTCGTCACGAACAAGCGGCGGCCCACGCGGCGGATGCTTATTCCCGGGTAACTGGCAAGCTGGGCGTGATTCTGACATCAACTGGTCCCGGAGCCCTAAATGCGGTTCCAGGGATATACGAAGCAGCTTTTGTCTCGTCGCAGCTTCTGATGATCACAGGGCAAATTGAGTCGAGATTCCGAGGCAAAGGCAAGGGATTTCTGCATGAATACGAAAAGCAACCCGACATGCTCAAAACCGTATGTAGATCGGTTGCTTCTGTTCGATATACCGAAGACATCAGCAAAGACATCGTGAGGGTCGCTGCCGATATTGGGCGAGGTCGGCCGCAACCTGGCGCTGTAGAGATTCCCATCGATCTTCAGTACCGAAAAGTTGACATGGAAATAGCCGCTTCGGAGCAGGCTATTCGTGTGACGCCTGAAGGTAATTTGTTGGACCAGGCTGCGGATCTTCTACGAAAATCTGAGCGACCTGTTATCTGGGCAGGTGGAGGCGTAAATATTTCTGGCGCCAGTGATGAACTTACGGCCCTCGCTGAGCGGTTAGGAGCTCCTGTTGTCACGACAATTGAAGGACGTGGCGCCATATCTGAAATGCATGAACTAAGCCTTGGTTTCAGGACAGACAGACGTAGTGGAATCGAAATTTTCGAAGAGGCGGATGTTGTATTCGCTATTGGTACTCGCTTTCAAAATTACGCGACACGAGTCTGGCAGTTGCCTATGCCGGAAAACCTTATTCATGTAGACATCGACCCTGAGGTAATCGGGCGTAACTATCCGGCTGCTGTAGCGGTTGTTGGCGACGCCAAACTTTCGTTGCAGGGAATGCTTGAACGAATTGACCAAGGAAGCGTGGACGCTCAGTTTGTTGACCGTTGTCGGAAGATTAAGGCTGCGGACGAGGATGCTATCCGAGGCGAAATAGGAGTTGACCACACTCAGATCGTCTCGATTATTCGGAAGTTGCTACCCGATGAATGTGCTGTCGTTCGTGATTCAACCGTGCCTAACTACACCTGGGGGAATCGCCTTTTGCCGATCGTGCGAAGTAGGACTTCAATTCGACCAGCGGCAGTAGCAATAGGACCCGGCTTGCCACTTGCTATGGGTGCGGCGCTTGGAACCGGTAGTCACGCGTTGCTAGTTCAAGGAGATGGCGGTCTGCAACTTTCTATCGGAGAGTTATCTGCTTGTGCCGAGCATCAGATCCCCGTCATCGCGCTTGTTTTCAATGACTCCGGTTACAACATTTTAAGAATGATTCAAGACAGTGTTCTTGGGCGCAAGCACGGAACCGAGTTGCCAACAGTTGACTTCGTGGCGGTTGCTCAGGGTATGGGAGTCGAGGCTGAGCGGGTGGAAGGTGTTGATCAATTCGAGTCCGCGTTGGCTAGAGCCATAGAACGACAAGGACCGACACTTCTTGATATCGACATGAGTTTCCTTGCCCCAATTGAGCTTCCACTGCCGGCCCATCAACGGGCCAAGCAAGATTGAGAACTTTGTAGCGAGTTATTCGACTAGCTCACAGTCAAACGGAACTCCAACGTCTTCTCCAACCTGGCGAAGTGCTCTGACGACCGAACCGGGGTAGGCGACAGTGCCCTCTTCCGCTCGTTTTTCCATGGTTTGTTGTTCTATCTCGCCGGGCAAATAAACATTCTGGCCTGGAAGAACATCCTCGTTGCCCGCGGCTCGTATTTGCTCGACCATACTTTCGATGTCGGTGTAATAATCTTCGCTGTCTCTGAAGATTGCAGGGTCCATTAACAAAAAGAATTGGCCGCGGTGACCAACGGCGACATCTTCTGTGTGAGCTGAGCCGGATAGAATTCCCGCCAAAATGTTTGAGGCGGTGATCATTCCGATGCCCTTGTATCCTCCGATTGCAGGCACTATCCCTTTCATAGCGACATCGGGGTCTACGGTTGGGTTTCCGTCTCGATCAAGAAAACCCCACGATTCGGGGATCTCAGTTCCCTCCGAACGGGCTCGAAGTACTTTGCCGAGGGCTACTGGCGTCATGGCCATGTCGAGAACAATCGGTGGTTGGTTTTTGCGCGGAAATGTCCAAACAATCGGATTGTTCCCAAATAATTTACGACGGCTTCCAAAGGGAGCGAGATTCGGCACACTGGTCGTTGTCCCAAAGCAAACGAAACCAGCTTCAGCAGCCTTATAGGGGTAATTAGCGCCGCAGCCCCAGTCGTTTGAGTTTCTGATTACGCCGGCGACCATGCCACTGTCGGACGCAACCTCAATCAGATGCTCCATGAATCGGGTGATAACAAGCTGACCTAGGCCGTGGTTTCCATCTGCTACCACAACAGCAGGTGTTTCATTAATGATCTGTAGTTGGGCCTTAGGGTCGGTAGAGCCATCTCGAAACCAGTTGATGTACCAACTCACTCTTTGGAAACCGTGAGTATCGACTCCCCGTAAATCCGACCAAAGTTGGTTGTCGACAACAGTATTCGCGTCTTCAGGTGACATTCCGGCAGCAGAGTAGGCGCTGACTCCCCAAGGGCGAAGCTGATCTATGTAGAAGCTGACCGGCCCATCAGGTTGATCATCGCTAGGAAGGTCCTCAGGGATCCCTCGGGGTGAATGCTCATTAGAGTTCGTCACAATGCTCCAATCACAGCATCGGTAAATGTTTCGGTGTCGGCGTCTCCGCCTTGATCTGGAGTGAGATCAGAGCCAGCAAGATATACCTCTGCGATGGCAGTTTCCAAGCGGCTCGCTGCCTCAGCGAGGTTTAAGTATCTCAGCATCATGGCTGCTGACAATAGAGTCGCAGTTGGATTGATAATTCCCATATCTGCGATGTCTGGTGCAGTCCCATGTGCCGATTCGAAATACGCGAAATCGTTTCCGTAACATCCCGAAGGAGCGAGCCCAAGACCACCGATTGTTCCCGCGCCTAGATCTGACAAAATATCTCCGTAAAGATTGGGGAGAAGGAGGACATCGAGTTCCTCTGGTTTAACCACTAAACGATGGGCCATGTCATCCACTATGAACTCTTCGAAATGGACACCTGGATAATCCTGACTTACCTCTTTGGCGATTTCGCAAAACCATCGATCGGTTGCCGGCAGCATGTTGGTCTTAGCTGAGACAGTCAGTCTCCCTGATCGCTGTGACGCTAATTCACATGCGAATTTCGCGACTTGTTCGGTTCCGGGTTGCGTAATGATCTTTGCCGCAAACTTTCCGTCTACAGCGTGTTTAGGAAGGCGGGACCGGCCATCTGATAACCCAGCATTAAGCAGGTCTTTAGCATCGCCCATAATGCCCACATACATGTCTTCTAAATTTTCCCTGACAATTATGTAGTCGATTTCTTCAGGCTTTTTTAATGGGGAACTGAAACCAGGCTGCCAGCGGATAGGCCGCACATTTGCAAAGGTGAACTTCCCCCAACGCATGTATTTGGTGCCAGGTGATGTTCCGTCGCTAGCGCCGAACAATACGGTATCGGCGGCATCGATCCGATCTTTAAACAGTTGTTCTCGCTCCTCGACTCCCTGACTCAGTAGGGCTTTTCCTGCCGGCATGAAATCCCAATTGATAGGCAGTTCTAGGCAATGAAGAACTCGCAAGGAAGCTTCCATTGCTTCGGGTGCAGCACCGTCTCCTGGTATCACACACACTCTTGAAGTTGCCGTCATTGTCAAGATCGTAGGCGTTTGAGCTAAGGAGCGAGCATTCCTTGACGGCGAAACCTAGGCTCCGGCGATGCAACAAAGCCCTAGAACCGTAAAAGGCTCGCGACGAGATAGAAGTGCGGTGTCAGTCCAAGGCTTTCTTCCGCTTCTGTTTGCTGGAATGTGCTGGCACTGGGCTAGATGGGGAATAGCGTTTTTGTCAGCTTTTTGGATTAATGAGATGACTGACTCACCACGAATGGTCCAACTGACGGGAACAACGATGTGGGCGCCACTTTTGTTGGGAGGAGTCCTGGGTGGGGTATTCGCAGACCGATTTGATCGGTTGCGAACGATCCAGTGGCAATTAGCTCTGCTTATACCAATGGTCGTCCTTATCGGATTGTTGGAGTCAAGTAGTCGACTATCAGTTTGGATGATTTACCCGTTTCTCCTGGCGTCTGGTGTCGGCTGGGTGGGAGATATGACCAGTCGGCGAGCTTTGGTGTTCGAAGTAGTCGGTACTGACAGAATTGATAACGCGATGGCCTACGAGGCTTTCACTCTCGCTAGCGGAGTAGCTGTGGGAAACCTTATTGGTGGAAGTGTCGCTCAAAGGTTTGGTATCGGTGAAGCTTTTTTTGTTGTGGCGGGCCTTCTTTTGGTCGGACTTGTGAGTCTGAATTGGGTACCGACAGATAAGTCTGCAACGCCTTCTTCGCGTTCAAATTCGTCGACGTTGACTGAATTGAAAGAGGGTTTATCGTTAGCTCGAACAAATAACGGATTGCGTAGCATTCTCGGTGTCACCTTCCTCGCTAACTTCTTCTTGTTCTCCTATTTCCCGGCAGTTCAAAGAATCGGTGATCGAATTGGAGCCACTCCAACCCAGATTGGCTTGATAGCGGCCATGACGGGGTTCGGGATGATGGCCGGATCTTTCATAATTGGGCTCTGGGAGCCCGAACGTCGTGGACTCATCTATATCTGTGGTGTGGCATTTGGAATGGTGATGCTTGTCCCCTTCGCAACCAGCGGCTCTGTTTTCATGGCTTCCAGCACCTTGTTCGTCGCCGCTATCGGCTCGGGCTTTTTTGGCGCCACCCAATCGACGCTTGTGCTTACCATTGTGGACGCTGATATGAGGGGTCGAGCGATGGGCCTGTTAAGCATGGCGATAGGAGCCTTGCCGATAGGAACATTCTTGCTTGGGGAGATAGCGGAACAGATCGGAGCCTCTTCTGCTGTTGTAACTATGGCGGTCAGCGGTCTGCTCTTATTAGCGGCATGGGTCGCAAGTCACCCAGAAGTTCTTGGAATGCGCAGATCGGTTGATACTCAGAGATGAAGAGGGTTTCCGGACGCTGCTCCGAAAGGTGATATTGCGAGCAGTCCGCAGTCACTTATGACAGAAGCGCTTCCCTTGACTACGATCCCTTTCACACTTTCGAGAGGGGACAGGAGTTATGAAAGCCGCCGTTCTAAATCAGATTCCTGGCGAACTAGAGATTGAAGACATCTCTATAGACAAACCAGGACCAAATGAAGTTCTACTTCAAGTAGTTAACGCTGGACTGTGTCATAGCGACCTGCATTTCATGGACGCTGCATGGCAAACTCAGCTGCCGGCGGTCATGGGTCATGAAAGCGCTGGGATTGTTCAAGCCGTTGGGGCTGATGTGTCCTATGTCAAACCCGGTGACCATGTAATTACCTGTCTTTCGGTTTTTTGTGGGAATTGCAACCTGTGTTTGACAGGACGCCCAAACCTTTGCCGAAATAACTCAGCCGTCAGCAGGCCAGGAGATATGACGCCAAGACTGACCAAAGAAGACGGCACGGAGGTTGCGCAGTTCGCCCGGCTTGGTGGCTTTGCGGAAGAGATGTTGGTGCATCAGAATGCGGTTGTCGCTGTTCGTGATGACATGCCCTTGGATCGTGCAGCGTTGATCGGATGTGGCGTCACCACTGGCGTGGGAGCTGTGTTCAAGACAGCGAAAATTGAACCCGGGTCAACTGTCGCTGTGTTCGGAGCTGGCGGGATTGGCCTTTCTGCTGTTCAAGGCGCCCGGATTGCGGGAGCCGGGCGGATTATTTCCGTTGATGTGACGGCAGATAAGTTAGAGACCGCCCGTTCTGTCGGAGCAACAGACACCGTTAACGGGGCAGAAACTGACGCCGTTGCAGCAATTCATGAAATGACCAAAGGCGGAGTTGACTACGCGTTCGAATGCATAGGGTTGAAGGCAACATGTGAGCAAGCATGGGCTGCTTCGAAGTTGGGTGGAACGACAGTCATCGTTGGCATGATGCCTTTTGGAGAGAAAATCGAAATCCCAGGGTATGAAGTTTTTATGATGGAGAAACGGCTTCAAGGATCGATGATGGGGTCAAATTCATTCCGAGTAGACATGCCCCGGTATGTAGATATGTATCTGGATGGTCGCCTCATGCTTGATGAAATGATTTCTAGCCATATTCATCTTGACCAAATCAACGAAGGTTATGAGCAGATGCGGCAGCGAGTCGGCGCTAGAACAGTTATCGACTTCTCGTAAATATCTGACTAGACAAATCAACTACAGGGGGCGTTCTGCATGGACGTAGATGGGAAAGTAGCTGTTGTTACCGGCGCGGCTAGCGGCATGGGCCTAGCAATGGCTAGAACGTTCGCCAATGCAGGCATGAAAGTTGTCTTGGCGGATATCGAAGAGACGGCGCTCGACGGAGCTGTCAATGAACTTTCCGGCGACGGACATAGTGCTATCGGAGTCCGCACCGATGTGTCCAAGCTTGATGAAGTCCAATCACTGGCCGACGCGACCCTTAAAGAGTTCGGTGCTGTTCATGTGCTCTGTAATAACGCTGGAGTAGGAATTGGAGCGCCGGTAGGAAATACTTCAATAGCAGACTGGAAATGGACTCTAGATATCGATCTTTGGGGTCCGATATATGGCGTCGAGACGTTCCTACCTCTTATTGAGGAACAAGGTGAAGGGCACATCAACTCGACTGCCTCAATGGCAGGGCTTTACGCCGGAGCGTCACTTGGTGCATACAACGTGGCCAAGCACGGTGTTGTTGCCTTGATGGCTTCCTTGGAGCGCGACCTTCGGTGGCGAGAATCCAAAGTGCGTGCTTCAGTGCTTTGCCCCGGCCCGATTGACACTCAGATCGTCGATAGTGAGCGCAACCGTGACCCCAATGATGCGGCTAACCACATAGAGTCAGAACAGGGTCAAAAATTCTGGGAATTCTTGACTCGAACTTTGGCGAACGGAATGGACCCTGCTGAAGTTGGGCCGATGGTGTTGGACGCAGTGCTTAACGAAAAATTTTGGATCCTAACTCACCCGGAAATGGGAGAAATCGCGGTCAACCAGTCGCGAGCGATGCTTGAAGATCAGCGGCTGACTCGCTAATCGAACTAGAAATCTAAGAAAAATCGAAAATCTAAGATTATGTAGAAAAACGGCCTGAGACCTACATACTTGTAGGGAGTGAGCCTCAACTCTTCTGCCCTACAACCAAACGTTTGGCGCGTTGAACCACAAGATCAGATCCTGCAAGATTCACGTTCTGGTTTCCAATATCGGTGGGTTTTGCTCTGGGTGATTGGACTCTCGGTTCTGGGTTTCGGCTCTCTGATGACGTTAGTAACAGCAGCTCTTCCCACCATCGCTGCCGATTTGAACACTTCGACAGCCAACGCCGGTTGGGTGCTCACAGGATTGATGCTTGCCATGGCCGTCGGTACTCCAGCCGGAGGCAAATTGGGAGATATCTACGGTCATCGCAACACCTTCATTTGGGGTCTAGTTGGAATGACCGTGACCATGATCATGAACTATTGGGTCTGGAACATCGGCACCTTCATCGCAGTTCGAGTTCTCTTTGGGATCAGTGGAGCTCTTCTGATGCCCAGTGGCATGGCGCTGTTAATGCACGCGTTTGGTATCGAAGAGCGAGCAAAGGCTGTTGGGTGGTTTCAGTTCGCTATGACTGGGGCGCCGACCATTGGCGTTGTTGTAGGCGGCCCTCTGCTTGACGTTCTGGGATGGAGATCAATCTTCGCGATCTTTGGGGTGATCGGAGCTATGGCAACAGTGCTCGCAATCGTTGTGGTCAAGCCCATTCCTAAGGGTGAACGATCCGCGATCGACTGGCTCGGCGCCCTTTTCTTGGCTACAGCGACCCTTCTCATACTTCTTGCCATCACCCGTATACCTAAGGTCGCTGGTAGCGGAGCGTCGGTGCTGACGGACCTGCCCATCTTGCTCTTGTTTGCGTTGAGTTTGCCGCTCTACGTGATGTTTGTTATCTGGGAAAAACGAGTTCCGTCACCGCTTTTGGATATACGTCTGTTCTCAAAGCCAACTTTTGCGCTTCCACTTGCCTCAGCAGCATGCAGCCAATTCGCTTACATGGGCGCATTTGTCGTTATTCCCAGCGTCTTGCAGGGCCCCTACGGCTATTCGGTAGGCATAGCAGCACTGCTGATGGTCCCCAGACCCGGAGTTTTTGCCATTGCCTCCCCGCTTGGCGGCACGTTGGTTACTAAGACGGGGATGCGTCTTCCCATGGTTATAGGTTCGACGGCGATGATCTGCTCGATGCTTGCTTTCGCCTACGGGAGCGACCCAGCGAACTTCGGTTTGGCATTCATCATGGTTGGGTTGGTTTTGTCGGGAGTATCTGCAGGTATTGGCTCACCCGCCTACCAGACGATGGTTGCGAATTCAGTAGACGATGCCGACCTCGGTATTGCCAACGGCATGAACCAGACAGTGATGTGGATGGGCATGATTCTCGGAATTCAATCAATGTTGGCGTTCGCCGGTGCCGACATGTCTCTAGGAAGACTCAGAGCAACGTTTATCTTTGCAGCTGCTATTGCCGCTCTGGGTTATTCCGCTCCGTTGTTTGCTGCGAAGTCACGAAAAGAAGATCCAGCTTAAGCATCCGAAGTAGATACCGAAGCTGTTTGACCCGCGCATGAAAGTGTGGGCAAGACTATGTCCATGGCCTTTCAACTTGACCTGCACACGCTCGAACTTGAACCCGATGGCGAAGTATTACGCATCTGGTTCAATCGTCCCGAATCCCGCAACGCCCACAACCAACAGATGGTTCAAGAAGTTGGTGACCTGTTTATTGCGCTTAATAGCCAATCAGAGTTCCGTGTAGCGGTGCTTGGCGGAAGAGGAAAGTCCTTTTGTGCCGGAGCGGATAGAAAAGAAGTGCTGTCCGAGCCAGCGAATGACTTGGAAGCCAGATACCTGGGACAGTTGGGTCGACGAGCTGCGAGAGCAATCGAAGATTGCGAACTGGTAACTATCGCACGAGTGCATGGTCATGCCATTGGCGGAGGATGCTGCTTCGCTACCTCGTGCGATTTCAGAGTTTCGACGGTGGACGCGTTGTTCTATGTTCCTGAAGTTGAACTCGGTGTGCCTCTTCCTTGGGGTGCCACGCCGCGTCTCATTCACGAAATTGGAGCTGCTCGCGCCCGGCAGATGGTAATGACTTCCGAACGAATAGATGGAACCACAGCGCAAGCCTGGGGTCTGGTTCACGAAGTTGTAGCAGACGAAGAAGAGCTGGACTCTGCGGTCAATAGATGGACCGAAAGAATCCTTTCGCTACCAGCAATGTCCGTGCAAATGTCCAAATATCAGATGCGCGGCTACAGCCAGCTCAGTCGCTTAGGAGATCTTTCTGAATTTGACGGAGACGCATCAACTCGGGCCGTAAAAACCGCTGATGCCCAAGCGCGATTCGGAAATTTCAGTTAGCTAGGCGCCACGCCACTAATTGTTGGAGTTTCGTGCATCGATCTTTTCGAATGCTTGTTTAGCGGCACGGATTCCTTCAACCGCCCGTGGAATCCCGCCGTAGATAGTCATTTGAACCATGATCTCTTCAATTTCGTCTCTATCTAAGCCGTGGTTTAATCCAGCTGGGACATGGAACGCCAGCTCATCGATCCTGCTCAACACCGTAAGAATGGAAATAACGACAAGGCTGCGGTCACGACGATTTAATTCGTCCCGGGCCCATAAATCACCGAAAGCCCAGTGGTAGGCGACCTCTCCAACATCACCGAGATGGTCAATCATTGCCGCGAAATCGTCGTCGACGTCATCTGCGCATCGCCCGCCCGTCAACGATTTGCGAACATCGTGGGCTCGAATGCGTCTTTGGTCGTCATCTAGTTCCTCAGCCCCTGACCGTTCGGGTAGGCGGTCAACGCCGTCTATCTGGCAGAAACGGTCGGTAATGACACGACTTGCTTGCATAGCCATGGGGAAACCCGCGTACGCAGCGACATGGATGACCAGCTCCTCAATTTCGGTTCGTGATAACCCGTTGTTAAGACCTACCTGCGTGTGTAGCGACAGCTCTTCCGTACTACCGATCGTTGCCAGAACAGAAATGACGATAAGGCTGCGGTCGCGACGACTCAGCTGAGGTCTGGACCACACGTCGCCCATGACGACATCAAAAGCGAAACTTCCTAACGCTCCGTGTTGGCGACGAAAAGCTCTCGCGCCGCGTTCCGGTTCGGCGACCGTGCCGCCCATGAAGGCATCAAAAATCTCAAGGGCTGCGTTGTGGCGGTCTTCGTAGGTTCGGTTCTCCATGTTTTCCCTCTCGTCCTGCTACCAGACAGTGCAGCACATCCACAGAACATGCGTCGCCTTGTGCACAAATCGTTGCGATGAGGCATGCTTAACCGACGCACAAGTTTGAAAACGGATGGGGGAAATGAAAGGGCTCGAGGGAATCCGGGTGGTTGAAGTCGGCGAAATGATTGCCGTTCCATGGGCGACGCGACTAATTGCAGATTTGGGAGCTGATGTCATCAAGATAGAGCCTCCACAAGGAGATCTTTCCCGACATCGTGGTCCCTATCCGAACCAACCCGATCTGTCACAAAGTGGTCTATTCACGCATCTCAACCTCAACAAGCGCAGCGTTGTAGCCGACCTTGGACAAGCAAGCGATGTTGCTCGACTCCACGACCTGCTCGGTGATGCTGACCTCCTCTTTCACGATTTCAGCCCAGAGACAGCAAACCGGATCGGGTTACACGAAAAGGAACTAGCTAAAAGTCATCCGGCTCTGGTGACTGTTTCGGTAACTCCGTTTGGTCGCACGGGACCGTACTCGGGTTGGTGTGCCGAAGATCTCCAGTTAATCCACGGAGGCGGATGGGGATGGTTGACCCCGGGCTGTTCCGATGATCCTGAACTTCCCCCACTGAAACCGGCTGGCCAGCAAGCAGGATTTCAGATTGGATTTGCTGCTGCGACAATCGGCCTAGCGGCACTTGACCAATCGCTTTGCACCGGCAAAGGAGAGCATCTTGACCTCGCTGGCATGTCGTACATCTCAAGCATGCTTGAAGCAGGGTTCATTAGCTGGAGCTACCTGGGAGAGATACCGGGCAGAACCGGAACCAGAATCCTGAATCCGTGGCGCATATTCGAAGTAGCAGACGGCCGAATCTTCATAGTTTGCGTGGAAGACGACCAATGGGCGCGACTTAAAGAAGTAATGGGGTCTCCAGAGTGGGCAGAAATGGAAATTTTCGACACTCAAGCTGGTCGATTCGACGCAGAAGATTTACTTCACATGTGGCTAGGGGAGTGGGCTGCGCCGCAACGGGTCATGGACCTTTTCCATCTGGGCCAGGGGAACCGCATTGGTTTCGCGCCGGTAAACACCATCCAACAAATGTTGGATGATCCCCACCTACGCGAACGAGGATTCCTTGTGGAGGTCGATCAACCTGGCCTAGGAACGATCACCCTCCCTGGACCCGTAGCTCGCTTGTCGAAACCTTGGTGGTCGGTCCGTCAACCAGCTCCTGACCTAGGAGCTGATCAAGATGCCAGGTTCGAAGAACCCCGAGGAAAAGACCTTCCAACTGAAAGTCAGCGATCACTGCCTCTCGAGGGGGTGACAGTAGCTGACTTCACCTGGGTCTGGGCCGGTCCGTTTTGTACGATGCACCTAGCTCACCTCGGAGCCGAAGTCATCAAAGTTGAATCTCGACAAGCACCGGATCTGGGACGTCGACTTCCGATCTTTTCGGTCAATCATGAGGAATCGGTCGACAGTAACGGTTACTTCAACCAGTGGGGCCAAGGAAAGAAAAGCATCACATTGGATCTTTCCACCGTTCAAGGCCAAGCGTTGGCCAAAGAGATTGCCCTTAGCTGTGATCTGGTTGTGTCGAACTATGCGACCGGTGTCATGGAAAAATTTGGTCTCGGATATGACGACTTAGCCGAAGCGCGGCCAGACGTGATAGTCGGTTCAATTAGCGGATACGGCAATTACGGCCCCTACCGTCACTATCTTGGCTATGGCCCCACCACCGCACCCTTATCGGGTCTGTCGTCTATGACCGGGTACGAGGGTGGCCAACCAGAAGAAGTAGGTGTCTCCCTAGGAGACCCCGCAGCAGGAATAGCTACTGCCCACCTTCTGGTAGCGGCGCTAATTGCGCGACGGCGAACCGGTGAAGGGCAATTCATTGACACTTCGTTATGGGAAGCCACAGCGTCAAGCGCAATCGAAGGCTGGACACAACAAATCCTTACCGGCACACAGCCAGACCTGTGCGGCAACCGAGACCCGATAATGGCTCCCCACAACCTTTACCGATGCCAAGGCGAAGACGAGTGGGTAGCAATCTGTTGCTCCACTGAAAAACAGTGGGAACAGCTGGCAAAACTCATGGGTCTTGAGACAGAACGTTTTTCCTCTCAGGCCGCCAGAAAAAGCAATGAAGACGAACTTGACTCACTAATAGAACGTTGGACGATCGGTAGCGATAAGTGGGAAGTCACCCAGCTACTGCAAGAGGTAGGTGTGCCAGCGATCCCGTCACTTGACGCCCGAGAACTGGAGTCAGATCCTCACCTCAACCATCGAGGATTCATTGAACGGCTCGAACATCCCTTAATCGGCAAAATGGCACACACCGGTATTCCATGGCTACTCAGAGAGGGACGCAACGGAGTGAGAACCCCAGCTCCAATGATCGGTCAACACACGGATGAGATCTTGGCGTCCCTCTTACAGTTAAGCCCCACAGAAATTCAGGATCTGCGAGGCAACGGTGTTCTCGGTTAATCATTTGCAGGGTTAGGTAAACGCCCAACGTATGCAGACGAATAGCCGGGCGCTATAGACCAATTGACCGCAGCGAGACTTTGCCGACACTCAACCCAGACGTCGTATTGCAAGTCCTCAGCGGCGTAATCAAATGGATCTTGAAGGCGTTTCTCGAGTTCACCGCCTGGCTCGAGTGGGTGCTCAACAAGCCAGCGAGCAGCTTGACGCCAAGCTAACTCAGGGTCCACGAGGTCCCGATAACCCAAGTCGGAGATTGTGTCGCGAATATCGAGCACCCTATGAGAACTTGACCAGCTGGTTAACAAAGGGCGCGTCGATGTTGCTACTTCGTGCGGGAGCGACACTATTTCCCAACTATGACCGAGCTCATCTGCCACGATTTCAGCGATTTGGTGAATACTGAAAAGATGTTCATCTGAGACGTTATAAATATTCCCCAAGGCGGCTGATGGGCGATCAACTGCAAGCAAAGTGGCATGGGCCGCGTTCTCAACCCATGCTTGGCTTTTCACCGTTAGACCACCATCGGGGACAAATATAAATGGTCGACGGTCAAGAGCCCGACGAACTATGGGCCACTCACGAGGAAGCAGCTGACGTGGTCCATACAGCTGTGGGTACCGCAGATGTATAGCCTCCGAATGAGCCTCAAAGACCGCTTCTTCTGTTTCGCGAATCCGACGTAATTTCACAAACGATTCCTGGCTGTCTACCAGGTCAGCGTTTCGTTTAAGTGGCACGGGCATTCCCTCCGGGAACAAGTCATCAGGGTTTGCGAAACCCTGATACACGCCGACTCCACCGATGGACACAAAGTGGTCGACTTTTCCCCGAAGTAACTGCGCAAGATCCCTTAACCGGCCGTACATCACAACTGCAAGATCAAAGGTTCTGTTTCCTATGTCCTCGGAGGTCTGAGTGCCGTTAAAAGGATCACTATGAATGTGTTCCACTTCGGGACCGATGAGATCGGTTTCGTGACTGCCAGTGTGAAGAATTGTGACCTGAAAGCCCCGGTCTATCAGCCCGTTCACAACATATGGCCCGGTTGGACCGGTACCGCCAATGACTAGAGCTGTCTTCATATACCCATTCTCGCGGCTGAGTTCCCAATGAGGTGCAAAAAAGTAACTTGATGTACGGTAGCTTTCTTTGAAAGTTCCATCGACATGGGGGTACGCATAGTGGCGACCAAAGCAGGTGACCGTCTCGACTTCGACGGCGGTGTTCAAGTCATCGTGACCAAAGGCGGAGAAGGCGATATAACCCACAATGAAGGCGGCGAAGGCCTAAAAGTCGGGAAGCGCTACCAAGACGAAGATACGGGAATCGAAGTTCTGGTCACTAAGCCAGGCGCGATCACGTTGCAGTGCAATGGTAAAGATATGCAGCTGCAAGAGCCTAAGAAAACTAAATCTGCCGACTGATCAGTCGGCATACGACGAAACCGCGAGGACCACTCTGCAGTCCGATTCGGTCGCCGTTACAACATCAGCCGATGGTCATGTAGCTACAGTGACCATGCCTGGCGGTGCCCTTGATGCGCGCACGGCAACGGAAATCAATGCGGCATGTCTGCGCATTCAAGAGGAACGCGACATCCGGATCGTGGTGCTTAAATCACTTGGTCCAGACTTTTGTACAGGCTTTGCTGAGGATTTTGACCCGCAATTGGTATCTCCTGATCCGGCAACAGCGGTCTCGACTCTAAAAATTCCGGTCGTTTCTTTGCTTTCGGGTGTATGTAGTTCGGGCGGCTTAGAGATAGCGCTCGCCAGCGACATACGTATCGGCATGCCAAACAGCCGCTTTTCACTTAAAGAGCCCACACAGGGTCTGCTTCCTATGTGGGGCGGTACTCAACGTTTGCCAAGAGCTGTTTCCCATGGTCGCGCCGCGTCAATGCTCTTATTAGGAACTGAAATTGATGCGACGACTGCCCAGCTCTGGGGACTTCTCAATTCAATAGACCAAGGTGATGGGGTCGAATTAGCAAAGACCGTTGAATTACTAATGGCCTGCGGGCCCTTGGCTCTTCAGATGGCCAAGGAAGCCGTGCATAGAGGTAGTGAACTCCCGTTGCGAGATGGCCTAAGACTTGAAGGCGACCTGAATCACCAGTTGGCCGCCACGGATGATCGAGCCGAAGGTTTGGCGGCATTTTTTTCTAAGCGGCCACCCGACTTTTCGGGACGATGACCGACTACTGGCTACCCGGAGATCTCGACGCGAGAGGGAGACAACTTGCTGCTCTAATCGCTAGTCGAGCAGGGACCGACATCGTAGGGCCGGCCGATTATTGGATCGAAATGCCAGAACGAGTGGTTGATGAACCAACTCGACCTCAGTCAGCTAAAGCATGGGGGGATGGTTTCCTATGCCTAGACATAGGACCAGATGATAAAGAAACCTGGACCCGATTTGAGGGGCTTGCCGAGAAAGATCTCGACCCTGAATCAGTTGCGCGAAGAGCGCAGGTCTGGAGACTTCCTGTTACGCCCTATCGAGAATATCCATCAGTCCGTTCCCCCAACGATCTAGGTCGTTGTAGCCGAACGATTGACCCTCGGTCCTTAACTGTCATTGATCTAACCTCAATGTGGGCGGGGCCACTCTGTACAGAACTTCTTGCTCGTTCAGGCGCACGGGTTATCAAAATTGAACCATCTTGCCGACCTGATGGACTCCGCTTTGGAGATGGGGACAACGGTCTAGGGCAAGCTCCAATGTTTAGAGAACTAAATAGGTCAAAAGAAATTGCGGATATTGATCTTCGTTATTGCTCAGAAGGAGGCGAATTTCATCGGTTAGTTCGATCTGCTGACTTGATTGTGACTTCTTTATCTCCGAGAGCCAATATGAACCTCGGCATCACCTCGGATCAACTTTGTTCTATCAATCCGGACATCGCGGTTCTAGCAATCACCGCATTTGCTTCAGCTAGTGATGAAAGCGAATGGGTCGCCTATGGCACAGGAGTGCATGCGACTTCAGGCCACGGGTGGCAGGCGGGACGACCGCTAACTCCTGCTTTCTCATACCCGGACCCGCTAGCTGGACTCGAAGCATGCGCTTTGGCTCTTGGTCAAGTTATGAGAGACGTTCCCCAAATTTGTCGAATTTCATTAGATAAGTCCGTCGCCGCTCTGGAGGGCACATTGTGAGTGATCGCGTCACTCTCTCGTTCTCAGATCAAGGGATAGCTACCGTCGTCATTTCCAACCCGCCTTTGAATATCTATGACTTAGATATGAGGGACGGATTGATCGAAGCTATTAGTGCAGTGAGAGACAATCCGGATGTCCGAGCGTTCTTGCTTCGATCCGAAGGCGACCATTTCAGTGCCGGAGCGGATCTCAGCGAATTTGGTTCAGCTTCTTCAATCTTTGAGGCTCGGAGAATTAGATGGGAAAGGGACCCTTGGTTGCCGCTGTTAAGTCTTCCTGTGCCAACGATTGCAGCACTCAGAGGTTATGCCATGGGTTCAGGGCTCGAAATGGCCTTGTTGTGCGACCTACGAATAGCTGCAACTAACACAGTGATGGGCCTACCCGAAACCAAACTCGGTATGTTGCCAGCGGCCGGAGGAACCCAGAGCCTGACCCAGGTCATAGGTCCGCATAAGGCGTTGCCTCTTATCCTTACCGGCCGCGAGATAGATGCTGCTGAAGCGCTCGAATTAGGAGTAATAAGTGACGTGGTCGACCCTATGGACCTCGAAGATGCCTCAGCAGCGATGGCAGAGCAACTAGCGCGTATCGATTCATCGATCGCGTCAAGGCTTAGACGCTGCATTGCAGCCTCTAAAGATCTTCCCTTAGAGATTGGGCTGGAACTGGAACGTAGATTGGCGCACTCTTCGTAAGTTCGCTTCGGAGCAGTCCCCGGTACGAAGTTCACCGCTATCAGTTCGACAATTAGGTATCGGTATTTCCCGTGGTGTTATCGGTCACAAAAACGACTCCTTCATCTTGGAGTTGTTGGAACTCATCTAAAGAAATACCCATCTCCGTTAGGACTTCAAGTGAATCGCCGCCCGTCGTGTTCAAGCTTGTTGTTATCTCGGTTTTGGCGTTGCTGAACATCCACATTGGAGCCGGTTGACGCACTCGGCCTACTCCGGGTGCCTCTTGCTCAGTAATTAGGCCCAAGTGCTGAATGGTGGGATCGTCTTGAATTTCTCGTCGGGTGACCACTTTCCCCGCTGCAAAATCGTAGGTCTGGAATCGTGATAGCACTTCTTCTGTCGAGTATTTGGCTACTTCCGCTGCTACTTCATCTATTAGAGCAGGCAAGTTAAGAACTCGATTCAACTGCTCAGTGAACCGGTCGTCTGTGATCCAGTCAGTCCGTTCAAGAGCCAGACACAACCCATCCCACGGTGGAAGAAGAATTCCCGTAGCGATCTCTCCATCCGAGGTTTCTAGCACGACCAAAAAAGAGCCCGGCGCGGATTCCAGCCATGGGGGTAGCTGATCAATGGGCATCATGGGTTCAAGCTCGGCATGGGCGGGAGCCAGTCCGTCTGGCCAAAGAAAGGCAAGCCCAGCTGCAACCATAGGAATATCTATTCGTTGTCCTTGCCCTGTTCTCTCCCTCATGTAAAGGGCCGCTAGAACGCCTTGCACAAGACCATTAGCTGAAGTTTTGTCGACAACGACTTGGCGAACTAAATCACCGCGCCCGTCTTTATCCCTCTGGTAGTCAACCATCCCCAGTTTCGCCTGCACGACGTAGTCATAAGCCGGAAGATGCGCTTCAGGTCCCTCTGGCCCATGGCCTGTTATCGCTCCATAAATGATTCTGGGATTCTCTAGTGAAAGAGATTCATAGTCCAATCCCAGACCCTCGGCTTTGCCAGGACGCATGTTGTGAATAAATACATCTGCGTTGACGACGAGGTCGAAAAGTAACTCCTTGCCACGCGAAGTCTTAGCGTCGATGGAACAGAAACGCTTTCCTCTATTGAGTGAATAGAAAGTGCTATTTACCCCGTCAGCAGTTCCCGCTAAACCCTGAGAACGCACAGGATCGGGGCCGCTAGGGCTTTCGACTTTGGTGACCTGCGCGCCCAGTTCAGCGAGCATCATTCCTGCCATTGGCCCTGAATAGATTGAAGTAATTTCAACTACTTTGACCCCTGCAAGTGGGCTGTCTAGTTCTTTGGTCATGACTTTGAAACTAGTTGGGCGGCCGGAGTTCTTCGACTTATCCCTCAGATTCACCCATCGAACGGAGCGAAAAACAGCATCGCAAGGCCAAATCAAAAGGGAAATATGGCCGAAATGGAAAGACATTGGTCATTTGGCGGTTAATGTCCCCTGCGTTATGAATACCGCCATTCTCAGACAGCAGGCACGGACGGCCGTGATCGAGGGACGAAACGCCGGGTTGGGCATGGACGAGCCCGTCACGATGAAAGACGGTTCGGTTGGAGTGACGATGCGCTTCAAAGGTCGAACCCGAAGTCTGCGCTTTACGGAAGAAATGTCTAATTCTGGAGCCATAGATATATGGGTGACGAATCCCTTCCAAGGGGCGATCTCATGGAGACTCGGGATGATGCGCGCAGCTTCCGAACTCGGAGCCCATATCGATAATCTTAAACAAGTCACGCATCGATAAATCGAGCGCGAATTAACTTGGATGCCTTCCTAATTTGGGTCGAGGCATGCCCGCTACGAAACATCTATGCGATATAAAGCCGCAGCATTATCTTGAAGTATGGCCTTAACATCTGAGTCCTTTAACCCTCTGAAAGCTTCGAGCAGATGGGCGTCATCTCTGGGGTAAAGACAGGTTGGGTGTGGGAAATCTGTCTCGAACAGTAAACAGTTACTTCCGAGAAATTCGACTGTGGGCTTGATCGTCGACCTTTCAAACCAAAAGCATCCAAAAAACTGACGGCGAAAATAATCTGAAGGAAGCAGAGACAAATCGGCAAGCTCGTTCGGAGCTGTTTCGGTCATTTGATGATCAAGGATTTCGAGGAAAAATGGTAACCAACCGACCCCGCTTTCGACCGATACAAACTTCAGTTCAGGAAAGCGCTCAGGAATCCCCGAGTAAATTAGATTCCCAATCGTCCGGGCATTCCCCATAAACAAATTTGCGGAACCAACAGCCAATTTCCGCTCTTCGCCAAAAGATGGCCAAGGAGCGCGACCGAAAAAATCCATGTTGCCTTTAGACGAACCAATGTGGAAGTTCACCGGCATTTTGAGGTCAGAACAGATTTGCCAAACTGGATCCCAATGTTCTGTCCCCATATCAGGCAAACCGGCCTCTTCGGGATTGGCGCAGGTCACGACACCTCGGAGACCATTTTTGTGGGCCCGTTCTATTTCCCGTACGGCGGCATCTACGTTCCACCAGGGTAAAAGCGCCATCCCGAAGACCCGCTCGCCAGTATCTGTTTGGAATTCGGCCAGGGCATCGTTGTAGATCTCCACACTGAGCAAACGCAGCGATTCGTCCGGCGATTTAAGGAAATTCTGATTACCGAAACCAGCAACATTTGGGTACATAATCTGCGCATGAATGCCTAGAGCATCGAGCATGGCAACCCGAGCTTCCGGATCGAAGCTAGCTCGATGCACTACGTCGTTATCCATATCGAAGAAAGCGGTTCCGGTGATTTTCTCACCATCAGGGTTGATTACCGAAGAAGCGATCGGAAGGCCAATTGGAATATCACCATCAAACCACCACCGACGTCTGCCATCGCGTTCCTCCATCTGAGGAACACGATCCCGCCATTTGGCAGGTGCGCGGCTTGTCCAAAGGTCGTAAGGCTCCGACCAATGGCTATCTGTGTCGATCACCTTCAAATCTTTAAAGATCTCTTGAGTCACTTGGGGCGCTCGCCAAATTCAGGGCGTTCGGTCCGAGTCTTTTTCAATTCCCAAAACCCTTCGATGTCGCCGAGCGTCATCATTGAATCCCATAGCTTCAATGCGTCTTCTTGCTGAGGAACTCTTGTGATAACAGGCCCAAAAAGAGCGACTCGGTCACCGCTTTGGCGATTCCACGCAATTATTGGAGTTCCGACATCATCACCGACTAACGACAACCCGTCGTCCATCTTGGCGCGAATAACGGTGTCCCACTTTGCATCATCTGCGGCTGCTGAATACTCGGGACCAACACCCGCCGTGTCCAAAGCATCTGCTAAATCGAAAGTTTTGTCGCCATCGTGATGAATTCGACTACCGAATTCCCAATACAAATCAAAAACTTTCTCTTCGCCCTCAGTAGCTCTTACCGCTTCCATAACTCGCAACATTTTATGTGTAAGCAATGTGGACTCGTAGTACGGGGTCCCTTCAGCTGGTTCATTTTTGAACAGAAGACTGATTGGCTGCCAAGTAATTGAAAGGTCGCGCTGTGATGCGACTTCGTCGACGACCCAACGGGCCGTCACCCAACACCAAGGTCATATAGGGTCAACCCAAAATTCGATGTTCTTTGCCATAAAGGCAAGAATAACTTGCTTGAGGGCGTAAATTCAGAAGCTCGACTTAAAGGAAACTTTGCTCTGGTGTGGCGCGCGGGTGCTTTCATCCGCGATCATTCCGGAGGATGACAGGGGGATACCGTGAACCTGGGAATGTTGCTTTTCATGCCAGCCTCAATAGCTGGCGAGCAGATAATTTTAATTGACACCTCAACTGAGAGCGAAGGAGGGGCAGCGCGTGAAGTTACGTATGGCGAACTCTTGGAGAATGTTGGCAAGACAGCCGGGCTGCTAACGACGTTGGGGGTGGAAGCCGGCGACCGCGTCGGAGTATTCGCCACGAATAGCGTCGAGTGTGTTGAAGCGATCTTTGGTGCCGCATTTGTCGGAGCCACTGTCGTGCCTATGAACTTCCGAGCAGGCGCTGAGGAAGCCGCTCACCTTATGTCCGATAGCGGAGTGAAAGTGCTGTTCACGGAGACCCGCTACCGAGACCTAGTAGATGAGAATCGGCCTGACAGCGTTGAACATGTCTTCATGCTTAACGAAGAAGACTCCTATGCCGAAGCTCGAGACGAAGCATTTGAGTTGCCAGTTCCAGAAGATGTCGATCCGGACGGACTATGTGCCCTGCTATATACGAGTGGGACGACCTCATTACCTAAGGGTGTCAAATTAACTAACGGCGCCCTCACCGGTTACGTCATGGGAACTAACGATGCCGCCACAGGTGAAGATATGGGCAGAATGGCCCTCGCAGCGCCGCTGTACCACATCGCCGGTGTCACCTCGATGTTGAACGCTCTTTACAGTGGACGCGTAGTCGTGTTGCTTCCCCAGTTTGAAGCTTCAGCCTGGATTGACACCGTCCAAAAACACTCAGTAACTCATGCATTCCTAGTTCCGACAATGCTTGGTCGCGTGATGGAGGCAGATAACTTCTCGCCGGACGCGTTTAGTGGCATGGAAGCAATAACTTATGGCGCGGCCCCAATGCCGCCCTCTGTGATTCGCAGGGCGATAGGCGAATTCCCACCAAACGTTGCGTTTGCTGGTGCCTACGGTCAAACCGAAACTACCTCAACCGTAGCTGTGCTTGATCCCGACGATCACCGGGTAGAGGGAACAGAAGAAGAACAAGCGATTAAATTAAAGCGCCTCTCCTCAGTCGGACAAGTCCTTGACGATGTTGAAGTCAGAGTTGTTGACGAACAAGGCAACCCAGTTGAGGCTGGGGTTCTAGGAGAAGTGCAACTGCGAACATTTCGGGCGATGGACGGGTATTGGGGCAACGAAGAGAAAACTCGTGTCACAGTCGACGATGAAGGATGGGTTCATACCGGAGATCTTGGCTACCTAGACGAAGAGGACTACTTGTTCCTAGGCGGCCGGACCGGGGACATGATCATTCGAGGAGGTGAGAATGTCTCGCCCGACGAAGTTGAAGCGGTCCTCTACGAAAATAGCGCCGTTCTGGAATGTGCAGTAGTAGGAGTTGCTTCCGAAGAATGGGGTGAGCGTGTTGTGGCAGCAGCCGTGATCCGCGAAGGAAGCGGAGTTACCCCAGATGATCTTGTCGCCTTCGCTAAAGAGAAATTAGCGCCGTTCAAAAGACCTGAAGCGGTTCATTTGATGGAGGAGTTGCCTCGCACTTCAACGGGCAAACTTCTTAGGAGAGACCTGATCCCGCTGCTTGAAGAACTAGGTATCTGAAACTAATGACCTCGCTCCTCGTGAGAGGAAAGGTCCATACCTTTGATCCAAATCGACCCATCGCGACAAATGTATTGCTGCGCGATGGAGTGGTTCGAGAAATCGATTCCACTACTGAGTCAGCGGATGAAATCCTCGAACTTAAGTCGAACGAAATTCTTCAACCCGGATGGCGAGATGACCACCTTCATCTTCTCTCCACATTGGCCACCCATTGCTCGATCGACGTGTCATATGCCACTTCACTAACAGATTTACTAGATCTGCTTAGATCTAGTTCCGCTGGAGCAAACGGCTGGATGCGTGCGTGGGGATATGAGCCGAGCTTGCTGAAAGAGAAGCGCCACCCTACGAAATCAGAATTGGATCAAGTGACGCGGGGGATCCCCACCGTGCTCCATGACCGTTCAGGTCATGTCGCTGTTATCAACAGCGCTGCCGCTGACCTGTTGGAGATTCACAACCACCCGGACGGAATTTTGGTGGAACGACAAGACTTGCTTAGTCGGGTTCCAAAGCTCGAATTAGCCGACCTTAAGCAAATCGCTCACGACCTTTTCCGAGACTGGAAGCGGATGGGTTTAGTGGCAGTTACCGACGCGACACACACCAACGATCGAGCCTCCCTAGACGTCCTGGCTGAAATAGCTGAAGAGTGCAGTGGCCCTCGCATCACAGCGATGCTCGGCGTAGAGCAGTTAGACGGAATGAAGTTCGGTGAAATGTACAAGAATATTCAGATCGGCCACGCCAAGATAATGCCTGATCTAAGCGGTAAAGAAGATCTCGGCAAACTTGTTAGCCAGGCTCATGCCAACGGCTTTCCTGCAGCGGTACACGTTATGGATATCGACACCCTTGACGAAACCTTACGTGCCCTTGAAGGCTCGCCGCCCCCACCGCGTACCCTTGACCGGGTTGAGCATTGTTCACTCGCAATGCCTGAACAACTCGATCGTCTAGCTCAGCTTGATGCTTCCGTCTGCACTCAGCCATCGTTCCTCACCAGACGTTTAGATAAGTATCTTGCAGATCTATCTCCAGTTGAACGATCTTGGTTATGGCCACTGTCATCGCTCGTAGAGCGAAGTATCAAAGTCACTCTCTCTTCTGACTCGCCTGTTGTCCCTGTAGATCCTGATGAATGGATTCACGTTGCGACTAAGAGACCTCTGCAAAGCCAAGAAACGATTTCGGATTTCGAAGCAAGATCCATGACGGTCGTGTCACCGTTAGTGCCGGGCACCCCTGTGGGCTCGTTGATTCGAGCAACATCTTCGGGTTACAAAACCTTAGGCGACCGGAACTGACTACGATCCCGCATCAGGGAGGAGAGTGACTAAATGCCCGGGCCAATGCAAGGAGTGCGTGTCGTAGAACTAGGACTATGGGTGGCTGGACCTGCATGTGGTGGGATTCTTGCTGATTGGGGAGCCGATGTCATCAAAGTTGAACCCCATGAGGGTGACCCTTTCAGGGGACTCGAATGGTTGTTTCCAGGAGACAGTCACCCACCCTTTGAATTAGATAACAGAGGCAAAAGAAGCGTTGCCATAGATCTCCGAACTCCAGCGGGGATAGAAGCGATGCACCTCCTTTTAGAAAAAGCTGATGTGTTCGTTAGTAACTACAGGCCGGCTGGCCTTGAACGTCTCGGCTTGGACCACGAAACACTGTGTCGCCGGTATCCCAAACTTATATACGCAAGCGTTACAGGCATGTCGCTCCGCGGAGAAGAAGCCAATAGACAGGCATACGATATTGGTGCTTTTTGGTCTCGTTCAGGCATCGCGCACGCACTGAGCTCAGGTCAAGACATTCCCCCGGTGCAGCGTGGGGGAATGGGGGATCACATGACCGGGCTAGGAGCTGTAGCCGGCATATCTGCGGCCTTATTCCACCGGGAAAAAAGCGGCGAAGGTCAACTGGTTGAAACTTCGCTGATGCGAATTGGAACTTACATGTTGGGTTGGGATCACAACGTGACCGCAGCTACAGGTGATGACATCATCGTCAGAGGCCGCGATGAACAACCGAACCCGCTAATCAATTGCTACAAATGTTCCGACGGTAGGTGGCTATGGATGCTAGGTCTGGAAGGGGACCGACACTGGCCGCAGGTTGTCGAGGCTTTAGGAGTTCCAGAATGGCTCGAGGAAGAACGTTTCTCTGGGATCGAAACCCGGATGGAACATTCGGCAGTTCTTACCGCTGAGATCGACGCGATTCTTCTTACGAAAGAGCGTGATGAATGGGGCCGAATTTTTGACGAAAAAGATGTTTGGTGGGCCCCAGTTCAGTCCAGTATCGAATTATTGGCGGATCCGCAAAGTAGAGCGGCTGGTTGCTGGGTCCAGGTGAGCACAGATGACGCAGAGACAGTAGAAATGGTCGCTTCGCCGATTGATTTCTCGGTCACAGAGTGGGAGGTTTCGAACGGTTCTCCCTCACTGGGCCAAGATACAGAGCTCGTACTCAACGAACTAGGTATTGATTGGGAGCGCATCATCGAAATGAAGGAATCAGGAGTCATCCCGTGACCAGCACAGCGCTTGGATCGCTTCTTGTGGTCGAAATGGGCGACTCGGTAGCCGGAGCTTACGTCGGCAAACTTTTTGCTGACTATGGCAGCGAAGTTCATGTACACAGGGATGGCCATGCTTCAGTAGCTAACGCATTCTTTGACGCGTCAAAACACCTAGTGGATGTCGACGCAACCGAGAGAGCTGACGTGGTCATTCAATCTTCCAGTAATGATCCGTTAACGTCGCTCTTCGAGCCTTGCAACCCTCAACAAATCGTCCTGCGGATTTCGCCATTCGCTTCTCACGGCCCTTATTCGAACTGGAGATCAACGGACTTGGTCGATGCTGCAATTGCAGGACATTTGAGGCTTAGCGGCAGCCCAGAGAGAGAACCTTTGAACGGTGTTCCCGACTTGGTCCACATGGCTGCTGGCGTGACTGGATTTATAGGAGCGCTTGGCGCCCTTATGACCCGCGCTCGGACAGGACAAGGTCAAGTAGTTGAAACTTCGCACCAGGAAGTTATTGCTGCGCTACACCAGTTCAGTCTTCTCCGCTATACACACAACGGCGCGATCCTGAATCGTATGGGAAACCGATACAGCGGACCGGGAACGCCCATTGGAGCCTACGAATGCGCGGATGGTTGGATCGGATTAGCTATCAGCCAAAGCGACCAGATGGAGCGGCTATTGGAAGTCACGGGTTTAACTGCTCTTCTGGAACGCGATGACGTTGACACCATCTACGACGTTATGACAGACCAAGACCTTCTCGATGGTGCATTAGTCCCCTTTCTGAAAACGCAGCAACGAGACGAATTGGTCGAGCTATTCCAAGCCTTGCGGCTACCCGTAGCGCCCATATCGACACTCGGAGACCTATTCGACGACCCACACCTTCAAGAACGAGATTTTTGGAACTCAGATGATCACGGGGTTCGTATCCCAGGTCCTCCGTTCCGTATGAGTCACCATGAGTGGCAAATTGGGACCAAGAACAGAGATGGAAAGTTGTCATCTGGTAACGAGGCATTAGGTCAGCTCAAAGATGGACCTTTAACAGGCTTTCGGATGTTGGACATGACCCGCGTATGGGCAGGCCCGCTAGCAGCTCGAATTCTCGCTGATCTAGGAGCTGAGGTTCTGATGGCCGAGGTTCCTTGGACTCGAACACCACTCGAAGTTCCGCAAAGCTATGTGGACTCGACACACTTCTTTCCGAACGATGAAGCGGGCGAAAGACCTTGGAATAGAACCGGCTTTCATAACAAATACGCCAACAACAAACTGTCAACTGTTGTTGAACTTGACAAAAAAGAGGGCCGAGACTTTTTTCTAAAGATGCTCCCGAAAGTAGACGTTGTAATCGAAAACTTCGCTCCGAGGGTTATGCCCAACTTTGGTTTGGACGAAACTGTTCTTAAGAAACACAACCCTGACTTAACTTATGTGACGATGCCTGGATATGGCAGATCGGGGCCGAATAAAGACTGGGTTGCGTACGGCCCCACAATTGACGGTCACGCGGGCCACACTTGGTTGACCGGATATCGCAATGAAATTCCCTGGAAATGTGGCATTGCTTGGCCCGACCCGACTGCTGGGCTTCACGCTGCGGCTGCCACGTTGGTTGCCCTACTTGATCGCCAATGTTGCGGTTTGAAGGGGCAAACGATTGAGGTAGCTCAAGCGGAAACAGCCATAAATATGATTGGCCAGCATGTTGTTGCCGCCCAGACAGACGGACCGCCTCAAAGATGGGGAAATCGACGACCAGGTCGAGCTCCTCAAGGGGTCTACCCATGCGCTGGTCACGACCGATGGATCGCCATAGCTGTCGTCGATGACGCATCGTGGCATGGACTTTGCGAGATAACCGGCTGGACCGACTTGCGACACCTCCAAGTTGAGGAGAGATGGCGCAGGCATGACGAACTTGATGAGCGACTTTCGTCTTTCACCGTAGAACGCGATGACAGGACACTGATGAAAGATCTCCAAGAAGCAGGTGTTCCAGCTGGCGCCGTGCTTGACGCGGGTGAGGTGGTCAACGACCCACAATTAGCGAGTCTTGGCTTCTTCGTTTCGCTTACACACGCTGAAGCAGGCACACATGTGTGGCCGAGATTTGCCGCTCGCCTTTCTTTGACTCCAGCCACCATGCGTCGTCCCGCTGCGACAATGGGAGAACATAACGACTATGCAGCACTCGACTTGGCGGAGATCAGCCGATCGGACTACATGACTTTGGTGCAGGCCGGGGTGATCCGGACGACACCACCCGAATAGACATTCGGATCAGTAACTTTTAGTGACTTGGTCCTTTGGTGTTCTTCCAGATGAACTGGGCCATCTCGTCAATCGCCAGTTTCGCTTCTTCGAACAAGCCAACGCATGCATGCCAAACGTGAAACATTTCGGGCCACACCCGTAATTCCACTTCGACTCCTGCCTGTATCGCTTTTTTGTTGAACCGTTCGCTGTCAGACAAAAGAATTTCCTCATCTCCGACCTGGATTAGTAGGGGAGGAAGTCCCTCCAGATCAGCCTCTAGCGGGGATGCTAAAGGATCCTTTAGCTGCGCTTCGGAAACGAACAGCTCGCGAGTCCGAGGCATTGACATCGCAGAGATTGATGAATCCCGTTCGTCATTGCTAACCATTGTCTCGCCAGTCAGGGACATATCTAACCAGGGCGAGATCAGAACGCCGGCAGCAGGCATCGGAAGTTGCTTATTTCTAAGTGCGATTAAACAGGCTGCTGTCAGACCGCCACCCGCTGAGTCGCCTGCCAGAGCGATGTTACGAGGTTCGTAGCCTTCGTTCAGAGCCCACTGGTAGCTAGTTACGGCATCTTCTACAGCCGCTGGATGAGGATGTTCGGGGGCAAGTCGATACTCAACGGACAAAACTCTGGATCGAGACTGAAGAGCAAGGTTCCCAGTCAAATTCCGATGGCTTGCGATGGAGCCTCCTATATACCCTCCTCCATGAAAATAAATAATGAGATTCTCTGCGTCAGGCGCCATTTGCAGTTCAGCAGGAACTCCTCCGGCATCGACCATGGTGCCAGACACTTCGCCAGGAAGATCGCGAGCTGTTATTTCCATATTCGCCCGGAACTTTTCAAGATTGATAGGGCGATCGCTCGAAACTCTTCGAGAAGCAATGATGTCTCTGATTCGATGATATTCAGGGCTTGCCAAAGTTCGCTCCAGTCCGTAGTTCTCGCGCGTACGACCTTACAGCTACTAGATTCGCGCCGTCTCAGCTTTGAGGGAGAGTAAATGCTTTTGAAGGACAAAATAGCCATTGTGACCGGAGGTGGGTCCGGCATAGGTGAAGCAAGTTCATTTCGTTTCGCTAGAGAAGGGGCCGCAGTAATTGTTGCTGACATGCGACTCCGAAAAGCAGAAGCCGTTGCAGCCCAAATTAACGAAGAGGGTGGACACGCCACGGCAATAGAGGTCGATGTTTCAATATCTGAATCAGTCGAGTCTTTGGTTGACAGAACTGTTTCTCAATATGGCCGATTAGATGTCATGTTTAACAATGCCGGAACCCTACGCCCGGGCACCGTTGTTGATTTACAGGTAGATGATTGGGATTTAGTGATGGGCGTTAATGTCCGTTCGGTCTTCCTAGGAGGAAAATTTGCTATTCCCGCGATGTTGAGATCAGGAGGTGGTTCCATTATCAACACTGCTTCCATTTCCGGACTTCATGGCGATGGGGGAGCAGTTGTTTACGCCGCCAGTAAAGCAGCTGTGATCAACCTCACTAGGGCAATGAGCACGGACCACGCGAGCGATGGTATTCGGGTCAACGCTATATGCCCTGGCACCATCGAAACGCCGCCTGTTATGCGAATGATGGAAGATTCGACTGCTTTGGAAGTTAATTTGCGTGCTCATGCCATCGGTCGATTAGGCCGTCCGGATGAAATTGCGAGTGCTGCATTGTGGCTTGCTAGTGACGAGTCCTCGTTTGTGAGTGGAGAGGCAATAGTGGTTGACGGAGGTTTGAGGGCGCAGTCTCCCTTGGGGCGACTTGCCGATCCGCGGCCAGACCACTTGCGGTGATCAAACTTTAAGAAAGATTCATACAGATGGGGGGTTACTGCTCTCAATAGACGAGAATCCTGAAGTGAACAATATGGGTGATGCAGACCTATCTCAGTCGAGCTCTGACGAAGAACCCAAGAGTGCTCTGTCCGTTCCTGACTACAGGCGCCTGTGGATCAACAATCTCGTTTACATGTTTGTCAGCAACGCTCAACGGTTTGCTGTCGGATGGCTTGTATTAGACGGCCTTGGAGGCGACGAGACGAGTCAAGGGTTGGCGGTGTTCATGCTCGGCATCCCTGTGGCCTTCATCGTTATGCAAGCTGGAGTGCTCGCGGACCGGGTCGATGGACGTGCGTTGTTGTTCCGCAGCCAAATAGGCCTGCTACTGGTAGTCCTAGCAACGCTCGTCTTATTGGGAGTGGACAGACTGACTTACGGATGGGTGCTCGTCTTGTCTGTCTTCTCAGGGGTCGCCCAAGCATTCGGCCAACCGGTTCGCCAGGCGCTAATTCCGCTTCTAGTGCCTGATCGTTTACTCATGAATGCCGTTGCTTTGAATGCTTTAGCGATGACCACCAGCATGATTCTTTCAGCCCCGTTAGTGAAAATCACTGGCGATCTCTTCGGCTTCGAAGGCGTTTACGCTTTGCAGGTATTCATGCTTGTAGCGGCACTTGGAGTGCTGCGGCGGTTACAAACACCAAAGGTTCAAGAGTCAAATAAACGCAGACTTCTCCAAGAAGCGGCATCAGCGTTACGTCACGTTGCTGGCGATATTCGGTTAAGGGTCTTGTTTCTGCTGCTCGCAATGGCTGCGGTGAGTGTCAACGCCGCAGTAATGGTCACTATGCAGGCCAAAGTAAAAGAAGAGTTACTGCGTGACAGTGGAGATATGGCTTATCTCCTAGGGGTTATGGCTGTGGGCATATCGATTACATCTGTCATCGTTATGCGCAAAGGCGATATGAAGCGGAAAGGTGGAAAGTTTCAGCGAGCGATGATGTGCGGATCAACGCTGGTCATTTGTATGGGGCAGACATCATCTTTCTTACTTCTACTAGCCCTTTTCTTTCTTATGGGCTTGGCGGGAGGCTTTTTCATCACCATGAATCAAGGACTTATCCAATCGGCCACTCCCAAAGAAATTATGGGAAGAGTTATGGGTCTCTATCTATTGGTCCAGTTTGGTCTTATGCCCCTAGGAGCGTTAGGTCTCGGGTGGGCAGCATCATCAATTGGTCCCGGGAATGTGGTTTCAATTTGCGGAGTGATCTCACTACTAGTCGTGACCTGGACCCACCTAGGGTTTCCAGCTATCCGTAACCTGGACTAGTTTCAAGCTTCTGAGAGGGGGTGAATGTTGTGATCCAACCGATTCTCGCGTCAGTTATAGATGACCGCTGGGCGCCATCTGTAGTTCCGCCGCCGTACGACTCGCTAACTGCTCAAGAACGAGAACTGCATCTTGAGAAACATGCTCATTCTTTTCTTCACGTAACGAGATCAGCTGACGCGAGTCACGGACACCCAACAGAGCATGTTCGACTTGCTGCTGAGGGCAATTCTGCGCTGAGTGATCTCATCAAAGCTGGGGCGTACACGCCCCTGCCAGAGCCACGGCTATTTCTTCAAAAAATTGAAGCTGAAGGCGTAATTCAAAGATCAATCATTGGGTCAATCGACTTGTCTGAGGTCAGTCCGATGCCACATGAAGCTGTTCACCAGGGAAGGGTGCAGGCGTTGGCTGCCCACTTTCGACAAGCACGTTCGATGTCAAGCCCGGTTGTGGTCACCTCACGCTCAGATGACTTTGATCTTCGAAAGTTAGAAGAGTCCGACAAAACGGAACTTCTAACCAGCTTTGTTGCGACCGATGACACTGAACTGTCTCTTTGGGAAATCAGCCCGGACTTCATGATCGACCTAGAGCAGCTCTACATAATTGACGGCCACCACCGAGTAGCCGCAGCACGCGAAGCAAAGTTTGATCACCTTCTGGTGGCTTACGTTCCTCCTTCTGAACTCTGTATTGGGAGTTTCGACCGGGATATTGACGAACTTGAATTTCTTCCAAGAAAGACGATCGATGAATTGTCAAATTGGTGCGATGTTCGAACATCATCGGAATCAGAATCGACGAAGCCGGTTGATAAAGGAGTCCTGAGGTTCCGATTTGGTGATGAATGGTATTGGGCGGAACGCAAAGAAATAACGGGCTTGGACTCAGAGTTCGTTCACAGCGTGTTATTGCCGGAACTCTTTGGCATACATGATGCTGATGACCCTCGGGTGTCCTATCGGCCATTTAGCGCGGGGGTATCAAATAGTCCTGCGACGATACGACTCGCGCCAGCTGAACTTGGAGATGTGTTCGACGTGGCCGATCGAAGCCTTGTGATGCCCCCTAAATCCACCTACTTCTTCCCAAAAGCTCGATCTGGAGTTTTGATCATCTCCTGCTAGATAGATAGAGAGCAGTTAGATTCCAAAAAGATTTCTCGCATTGCCGCCGACAAAGGCTTGACGGTGCTTTTCGGGGAACATATCAACTAACTGATTGAGATCGTGAACATATTCCGGCGTGTGATCAGCATGGGGGAAGTCTGATGCCCACATGAAGCGGTCATACCCGAAACGCTCAGCCAATGAGGGAATTGTGCGTTCATCAGGGTCGCAACTAATCCAGATCTGACGCATAAAATATTCACTCGGCTTCATCTCAAGTGGAACCCGAGTTCCGACGAAAGTATGACCGTAAACAGCGTCGATACGGTCTAGCCAGTATCCAATCCAGCCACCACCTGATTCGAGAACCAACACTTTCAGTTCTGGGAATTTATCGAAAACTCCGTAATCAAACATGGTGGTGAATTGATGGCGGACTCCATCGGACGCAGTCACTGATGCCGTTAGGCGCAGTTGCTTCACGTTCTCCCAAGTCCCCATACGGCCACCCTTAGTCCACTGAGGCTCGAATGTCGGGTGTATCGCAAAAGGAACCTCGAGCTCCTGGGCCGTGGCGAAGACAACGTCATTATCTGGATGCCCGAGAGGCATGGCGCCATGGGTAAAAGGAGCTACATAACAACCTTTGGCTCCATCATTGACGGCTCGCCGAAGTTCCGCAGCCGCGGCCTCGGGATCGCTCAACGAAAGGTGGGCAGAAGCGACAAGTCGATTTCCGCTATCCCGACAAAAATCCGCTACCCATCGGTTATAGGCACGCGTGTATGCCTGGCTTAGCTCGGGATCTTTTAATTCGGCTTCCCACAACAGACCCACAGTCGTATAAATAATGGCAGCATCGAGATTCTCGGCATCCATTACCTGAAGTCTCTGACCTGGATCCATTGACCCAAAAGGAGCTTCGTGAAGGTAAGTCCTGTCAGGGTTGCGTTGTATATCAGCTAGGTCAGATGCCCCCATCGCTCCCAAAGTTGCAGGAAAACCTCGGCGACTCATTGTGCTGCGCTCGCCTCCAATTTCCAGCTCTTCGAGACCGTCTTCGTCTAAACGAATCCTCAGCGCTCGGTCCTTGTACTTGGATTCCAGGTACTCATCCCAAAGATCGGGTGGTTCAAGAATGTGACCGTCGGCGTCTACCGCACCTTCATGATCGATCCTATGGACCTCATGCATCTCCCGCGTAGGTAGACCTTCACGTTGAATAGTTGTCGCCATGCTGTTCCCCAACTTGCTGTAGTTAAGTAGACCCTCGCCTTATCGAGCCGAAGCTCCTCCATCCACTGTCAAAGTAGTCCCACTTATATGGCTGGCTCTAGATGAAGCCAAGAAAGTTATGACATCTGCGCATTGTGTCACTGAACCGGGCGCGGGATCATCGGGAATTAGTTCTGCCCAGCGTTCCTCGTCGTTGAATTCATCGAGCGCTTCGCGACGCAATATGTCTTCCATGCGGTCAGTCACGATAAGCCCTGGATTGACCGCAACTACTCGAACTCCATGACGAAGGCTTCTACTGCCAAGAGCGGTGGTGAGCCCGACTAAGCCACTGTTCCCAACAGCCCCAGCTATGTAGGAGGGTTGAGGTCGCACTGCAGCGGCACCGATGACATTGATAATGACACCATGCCCACGTTCGATCATCGTCGGGTAAACCTCTCTGCACAAATTTATGTAACCGAAAACCTTCAGATCCCATGCGGATCGCCACTTATTTTCGTCGATCGTGGAGATATCACCTGCGGGTATAGCGCCGGCATTGTTGATCCAAATATCTACATCTCCAACCGCATCAACCAAAGCAATCTGGTCGCGAGTTTTAGACAAGTCAACTGAGTGACTTTCGACAGCAGCCCCCTCAACCGAGTCTCGAATTTGAGATTCGGCTTGATCTAAAGTTGCCCGATCGCGCGCAGCTAATTGCACACCACAACCTTCTCGAGCGAGAGCAAGAGCGCAACCAAGACCAATGCCCTTTGAGCCGCCGGTAATAACGACTTTTTTCCCATCCAGATCTAGATCCATGAATCGACCGTAGTTCGATTCATGAGCACGAAGCACCATTATTGAGCGACAATGGCAGCCTGGAGTAAAGCAAGGGGAAATGATGAGCGGAAGACTCGAATCGAAAGTAGCGATCATCACAGGCGGAGCTAGCGGAATGGGCTTGGCGACTGTCCGTAGGTTCTTGCTAGAAGGGGCTTCGGTGGTGATTGGTGATCTCAACGCTGACAACGGCCGTGCAGTTCTTGAAGATTTAAATAATGAAGGATATGAAGACAAGGTCCGCTTCACTGTCACCGATGTCTCCGTCGAAGATGATGTGGCCGCTATGACAGAACTAGCTGTTGACGCTTTCGGACGTCTCGACGTGGTTTTCAACAATGCTGGTATAGGCGGAGCGTTCGGGCCGATAACCGAAATAGAAGTTGACGACTGGGACGCGACTTTCAATATCCTTGTTCGTTCAGTTTTTCTTGGAACTAAGCACGCGGCCAGAGTCATGATGAATCAGGGTGAAGGTGGCTCAATAATTAACACCGCTTCCATCGCTGGTATGGGTGGAGGCGCTGGCCCTCAGGCCTACTCTGCTGCAAAAGCCGCTGTGGTTAGTCTGTCAAAAACCACTGCTGTCGAACTCGCTGGGTCGGATATAAGAGTGAACGCGATTTGTCCAGGCGTCATCTTTACCCCACTAATGCATAGCGGCAATGAGGAGCAAGCGGAAGAAGTAATTTCCGAGATTCAGCCCTTGTCCAAACGCGGAGAAGGTTCCGACATAGCAGGCATGGCTCTATTCCTGGCGAGCGACGATTCACTGTTTGTTACTGGCCAAGAACATATTGTTGATGGTGGCTTGCTAGCGAGTGGACCACGATTGATTGGACGAATGCACAACGCCCGCAATTTGCATCGAATGACCGGCATGGCTTATGGGAGCAGTGGTCAGACGGCAACTTATAAGCGTCTTTGAAAAATCCAACCCATGGCGGAAATTTGACTAAGGAGTGCTGAGCGCATCCCGATGTTCAGGATGAGCGATGCTTGTGAGAAGTTCAGCTCTCTCGCGAAGAGTCCTACCTCGAAGTTCAACAGCACCGTATTCAGTGACGACTACATCTGCGAGATAGCTCGAGAGAGTGGTTGGAGCCCCTTCCGCTAAACGATGAACAATTCTGGAGACAGTGCCCTTAGCTGCGGTAGAAGGCATAGCGATTATTGAACGCCCTCCTGTTGCTATCGATGCTCCAAACGCGAAATCGGGGGCTCCACCAGGCCCTGATATGAAGCGTCCTGAGGCAAACTCACTATTAGCGGAGCCGTCCAATGCCATTTCTACCGTTGACTGCAATGCGACGAAATTCTGGACAGAGGCCATTCCAAGAATTCCATGGGTATGAGATCCACGAGCCATCCTGACTAAAGGATTGCGGTCGACCCAATCATAAAGTTCACGAGTCCCCATAATTTCAGCCGCAACTGATACGCCTAGGTCACATCCCTTGTGCAAGTTATTTACAGCACCGCATTCGATTAGGTCGACACAAGCATCGTTGATCATTCCGCCGTGTAGACCTAAATTCTTACGCCCTCGTAGTGTTGAGAGAACAGCGTCAGGTACTGCACCAATGCCGAACTGCAGGGTCGAGCCGTCGGGAATGAACGGTGTTATGTGCTCAGCGATTGCTGAAGAGACTGGATCGCTTGGAGCTGGCTGAAGCTCAGCTAGGGGTTCATCAATGTTGATCAGAAGGTCAAAATCATTTTTATGGCACTCGCCTTCGCCGTGTACGAATGGCATGGAACTATTTACTTGCCCGATCACTAGGGGTGCATCTCGAATGAGTGAGACGTGTCCGCCTACACCGGTTCCTAGGCTGCAGAAGCCAGAGGCATCCGGTGGGCTGACCTGACAAATTACGACATCCGCAGCAAGCGGACCATGTGGTGCACAGATCCCGTCGAGGTCTGAATATCGGCCTGGAATAATTCCGAATGCATGATGATCCAGCACAGCTCGCATACCTCCGGTCGGTTGTAACGAAACCCACTTGAATGGCTCACCTAAATGTTGAATAGGAGCAGGTGTTTCTAAAAGAAACGCGGAAACAAACTCCAGCTTGGTAAACCATTCTCGACGCTGATCAATCGCAGTCAAAAAGCCGTAAGGACAACCTGACCCCTGGGCTACGTATATCCGACTTCCGTCTGGAATGGCAGCAATTGCTTCGTCGACGGGTACTTCTTTGCCAGAACGATCAGAGCTCATTGCTCCTCCAATTTCAATCAAGTAGGGAGCGACTAATGACTACATCTTGTATTTCTGTCGCTCCATCTACGTAGTGGGTTAATCGTGACGCAGCTAGATGTCGGGGAAGAGGATGGTCGCGCCTTGCTCCGTTTGCACCCATCACTTGCATGCATGAAGCAATGCCAGATTCGGTAACTCGAGTAGAGAACTTTTTGGCGTGCGCGGCTTCCACCGAAGCATCACGACCATCTTGTAACGATTGAACCGCTTGGTAAGTCAGCAATCTGGACGCTTCAAGATTTGTCGCAACATCAGCCAGTTTGAAGCGGACACCCTGCAAATCAGCGAGCCGAGAACCGAAAGCTTCTCTGTTGCGAACATAGCCCGAAGCGGTTGAAAGAGCCGTCCGCAGCATGCCACAACACATAGCTGACACTAAGACCCGGGCTAGGTCGATGCCTTCCATAGCAGCCTTGAAACCCTCGCCAGCGGGCAGAAACAGAGACTCTTCTGAAACTCGACAATTTTTGAAACTAATACCGTTAGCGCCAAGACCATGACCCCCAATGAGTTCGTAGGCCGGTGTCCTAATAACGCCCGGAGTGTCGGCGTCGACAAGAAAAGTCGCGATTCCCCGGTGACCAGCGCTCCCATCAGTTTGAGCGTAAACGGATAGAACGTCAGCATCTGTGCCGTTAGTAACCCACGACTTCTCTCCGTTAAGTATCCACTCATCTCCGTCTCGGACAGCGGTCACCGATATAGATGCCGCATCAGAGCCCACGGCTGGCTCGGTTAGTAAAAAAGCACCCAGCGAAGCACCAGTTACTAGCCCGGGTAGGACCTTGGAACGGAGTTCACCAGTTGCGTTTCTCGCTACTGAGCCCGCCAAGTTGTTATGACAAACCAAGGAAAAAGCGATAGCAAAATCGGTGGCAGCAATCTCCTCGAGAACCCGCGCCAAACCAAGCTCGCTAATTGCACCACCGCCGTCAACCTCAGGTACGAGAAGCCCAGTCAATCGATGTTGAGCGGCACTTTCGAAACCCTCTTTAGCGAAGCGACGCTCAAGTTCCCACGTTTCGGCGCGCTCAGCAACGAAAGATGTTGCCCAATGACCTGCCCGATCAATGGCAGATAGATCGGTCTGGCTTAAAGCTTCTAAATTCAATGAATGCACAATTGGAGAGTAGTCCCATTGGAAGAAACCGGGGTTGTTGACACCTGAGGAGAGCTAGCAGTTCATCAATCTTCGATATGTTCAACACGAATCATTCGGGTAGGCGTATAGATCATTACGACATCACCATTTTGGTTAAAAACCTGGTTTTCAGTAGTCACGATGCCGCGATCTCCGCTTGAGGTCAGTCTTGCAGCAGTGACTTCAGCCAAAACCTGCAAAGTGTCATCAACAAAGGTCGGTCCTTTTACCTGAACCTCGGCGCCGAGGTAAGCGATTCCTGTCCCTGCGATCGCGCCGCCACTGATTATGAGCCCCTCAGCGAGTGACATAACAAGACTCCCCGGAACCAAACGACCTGCATAACCAGCTCGCTCTGCCGCCGTCGCATCGACGAAAAGACCTTCTGTGAAACCGAACTGAGTTGCGTAGATCATTAAATCGGTTTCAGTTACCGTTCGCCTAGAAGTGCTCCACTGCTTTCCGACTGGCACTTCATCGAAGGTCCAGCCGCGATGTGGTCTTGGCGGTAAATCAACAGGCATCACATACTCCGATACGTTTTCCGTGACCGTAGTCCGGTAATTGAGGCACTGACCCCCTTTCTGCGCCTACCATCGGATGTGTTGTCCTAACAGGGGAGAAAACATGGCCGCTGATCGGCGTACCCATCGTTCACATGTCAGCTATATCGATAAGTCCCGCAATTACTATGGAGCACACGGCTATCCGCAGGCGTATCAATGGGCATACAACCATGACGTCCCGTTCGCATCCTTACAGAAGCCTTTGGATGAGTGTCGAATCGGTCTAGTCACCACCTCCTTCTTTGAACGAACGGTGGACAAAAAGGCCGTTGCCGGTGCAGGATCTAAAGAGCCATACGCTGCGCTATGCGACGACGCCCTGGGTGGCCTTTACAACAAGGATTTGTTCTGGGATAAAGACAACACACACACAGAAGACCTCGACACCTATCTTCCAATCAACCGCCTCCGAGAATTCGCTGACCAAGGACGTATCGGTTCGTTAGCAGAGCGTTTCTATGGGGTTCCCACTGATTACAGCCACAGACGAACCAGCCGCAGAGACGCCCCACAAATACTTGAATTCGCGCAAGAGGACGAACTTGATGCAGTAATTCTTGTTCCACTTTGACCTGTTTGCCACCAGACCGTGAGTCTGGTCGCTCGCCACCTCGAAGAGGCCGGTTTGCCGACCGTGGTAATGGGAAGTGCACGAGACATTGTCGAAGAATGTGGGGTTAGTCGGTTCGTCTATACCGATTTTCCTTTAGGCAACCCCACCGGAAAACCAGGCGATACCGAAATGCAATCAGCCATAACTGGAACGGCACTAGATCTTTTAGAGCGGGCATGGGAACCTCGCACCACGGTGCAAACTCCCTTTGTCTGGGATCCCGCAGCGAACAATGATTGGCGGGAACATTTCATGAAAGTTGACGACTCGAATCGTGACGCGTTAGCGGCAGCTGGAGAGCAGCGTCGAGTGGCTCAGGCAAGTGTGAAAGCTGAAGGCCGAGGTAGGGGTTGATGTGACCGAGGCTGACAGGGGCGTTCGTTTAGAAGGAGCTCCAGAGCCACACAAGATGATCCCGGCCTCAGGCGGAGTGCGGGTTGCAGCAGATATCTATGGGCATTCCGGTCCTCTCGTCATCTTGCAGCACGGAGGTGGGCAGACCCGCCACGCTTGGAAGGGAGCTGGACAGAAACTGGCTGAGGCTGGGTATCTAGCGGTAAGTCTCGACGCACGAGGGCACGGCGATAGTGACTGGGCGCCTGATGGCGACTACTCCAACGATGCTCTTGTCGAAGACCTTGTAGCTGTCGTTGAGACACTGGAACAGCGCCCGATTTTGGTGGGTGCTTCAATGGGTGGTGGCACATCATTAACTGCTGTTGGAGAAGCACGAGTGGCTGCTGAGGCATTAGTCCTTGTGGACACAGCACCCCGAATCGAAGTCGGCGGGGTTCGAAAGATTAGAGACTTTATGGGCCAAGCCCCTGATGGCTTTACTTCGTTAGAAGAAGTCGCTGATGCTATAAGCAACTATCAACCACACAGAAAACGGCCTCGCAATCTAGAAGGACTGGCGAAAAATGTTCGTCTATGGCCAGATGGTCGATACCGATGGCATTGGGATCCAGAATTTATGAAACGCAAACGCTCCATGGCGGACCGTCTTCCGCGTCAAGAAGAAGCAGCGAAGAACATCAAATGTCCATCTTTGCTAGTTCGCGGGGGTCTGAGCGACGTGCTTTCCGAAGAAGGGGCTCAGGCATATCTTGAACTGGTTCCCCACTCTGAGTACGCAAATGTCGGTGAGGCAGCACACATGGTTGCTGGGGACAGAAATGACGTGTTTGTCTCAGCGGTCCTGTCCTTTTTGTCGAAAGTTGCACCTTCGACCTGATGGCACCAGCCCCTGAACGACAAGAAGCAGGTCCACGGATATACGTATGTGTCGACTATGAGGCTGGTAATAATCCCCCCGGATTGGATCCCTGCAGGCTCGTAGAGCAGATCTTCTCCGATAACGGGGCGGACCTGATCGACCATGAACTTCCAGTTGTCGCAGCGTTCGATGACCCGTCTACTGCGATGGAAGCAGCGGTCGTCGGACAATGGCGTGTGCAACGTGAAATCAATGACCCCGACCGAAAGCTACGGATTGGGGTTCATTTGGGGAGTTTGGTCGAAGCAATAGCTGTGCTTGGGTGCTCGAATGGCAACCAAATCATATTTAGCGGAGCTGTTGATGTCGCTACTGGCGGGGCTCTCGATGCTCGACTTATGGGACAAGCACAGCTTTGGGTTGACTCCGAACCAACACAACTTTGGCTGTCTACTGATAGCCGACCTGACATAGATGGGCGCCCGTTACGCATTCCGACCTAATCTTCAAGACCGTCGGAAACAATATTCGAGATCGACGAACTCAAAGGAATGGTTATGTCAACTGAGGCCCGTGTTGTAGTGGTCCCGCAGGAACAAGGTCAGCCACTAGAAGTAATCGATGTAACCCTCCCTGAACCCGGACCCCACCAAGTGGTCGTCCGCCAATTTGCTTCAGGCATTTGCCATAGCCAACTGCACACCATCCACAATCCGCGGCAGGCACCCGCAGTTCTGGGACATGAATCAACCGGTGAAGTAGTGGCGGTCGGAGAGTCAGTCACAGACCTAGGGCCCGGCGACACTGTCATGGTCACCTGGGTCCCTAAGAATCAAATTCAAGCTCGTCGCCAGGGAGCATTTACGGCTCTTGAGTTGCCTGATGGTCGAGTAGCCACCTCCATCAATGTTTTCACCTGGGCGACACACACAATCGCCGACGAAATGTATGTGGTGAAAGTTCCGGATGACATCGACCAGGAGGCAGACAGCATCATTGGGTGCGCGGTCATTACCGGGGCCGGAGCTGTGCTTCACACTGCTGGAGTAAATGAAGGTGACAGCGTCGCAATCATAGGAGTCGGTGGTGTCGGGCTTTCTGCGGTAGCGGCAGCCGCACACCTAGGAGCTCACCCAATTATCGCAATTGACCTAGATGACGAAAAGCTTGATTTTGCTAAACAGTTCGGAGCAACTCATGGCCTCAATGCAACAGAAGTGGATGTGGTCGAGGCAACGCGAGCACTCACGCCCGTAACTGGACAATTCGACATATTGCGACAACCCGTGTCTGGCGTTGACTACGCATTTGATTGCATAGGTCACGCATCAACCATGAAACAAGTTTCAGAACTAGTCCGAAGTGGAGAGTTCGGTCAATCAAAAGGTGGAACAGCAGTGTTAGTGGGCGTGCCGCAAACACCTATTGAGCTTGATAGCCGCCACATGTTTATGGGTGAACGCTCTTACATCTGTAGCCTTGGTGGCTCTTGTGAACCTAGCGAAGATTTGCCGCGGTTCATTGAATGGCATCGCAACGGAACGCTTGACCTTAATGCTCTAGTAACTCAACGATACGCAATTGATGATATTGGAGTTGCCGTTGAAGACCTTGAGAATGGGCGAGTAGCGGGCAGATCAATCCTGGTGTTTGATTAGATGAGCGCTACTGACGAACAAGGCAGCGTCCCGTTGTTGCAGGTGTCTCGAGGGAGGGCCCAGATCCTTCTGCAGAGACCCGAAAAACGTAATCGCCTAGAGCCATCTGATCTCGAAGTCCTTATCGACCATATAGACACGATCGAAAAAGATCGCTCTGTTCGGATAGTTACTCTTGAAGCCAAAGGTCCATCATGGTGTTCGGGATACCACTTGGGCGCTCTTTCTCAGGGTGAGCGACCTAAGTTCGGTTTTGGAGAAGTGTGTGACGCCTTGATGTCCCTAAGGCCTCCAACCGTTGCGGTATTGAATGGCGATGTCCATGGAGGAGGGACTGATCTAGCGATAGCTTGTGATCTGCGGATTGCTACACGCCAAATTGTGTTAGCAATGCCAGCCACTCGAATAGGACTTCAGTATTACGCCAGCGGACTTCAACGTTTCGTTGAGCGAATTGGCGCCGCCGCCACCAAACGTATTTTTTTGACCGCAGAGGTAATTGATGCAGAAGAGCTCCTTCGAGTTGGATACTTAACTGAGATTGTTGAACAGAACGAACTTGATGCACGTCTAGATGATCTGTGCGAATCGATCTCTGCGCTATCCCCGAACGCTGTTTCATTAACCAAAAAAGCAATCAATATGTTGTCGGGAAGTTCCCCGGATCTACAACAAATTGAAGATAATCATCTTTCCACTACTCGATCCACAGACCACCAAGAAGCTATGCGGGCCATACGAGAGGGCCGACCACCGCAGTTTCTGATTGACTAGTTGGCATGAAGTTGTTTAATCCAGCTAGGTGCCTGACGTGGTTGAAGCTTCCCCAGATGTAATACACGCCGAAAGAGTCACGTCTTGGATTAGCCGGCAGACAGACGTTGACGGGCCTTTCAGCTACCACCTAATTGCCGGCGGTCGTTCCAATATGACCTTCGCAGTTGAACAGGACGGTCAAACTCTGTTCGTGCTGCGTCGGCCTCCAATGGGACCTTTGTTGCCATCTGCTCATGACATGGCTCGCGAACATCGATTAATGGACGCCCTTCGTGACAGCGATGTCCCGGTCCCTGAAATGGTTGGTTTGTGTCAAGACGAAACCGTCAATGGTCGAGATTTTTATGTCATGCGGTTTGTCGATGGGATAGTTGTTCGAGATATCGACATCGCTTCGACGATGAGTACTTCGGTTCGGCGGACCATGTCAGAATCGTTGATAAAAAATTTGGTTGCGTTACATCGCGTCGATATTGATGAGGTTGGCCTAGGTGACTTAGCGAAGCGTACCGGCTACATCGAACGTCAAGTAAAAAGATGGATTGGTCAATGGGAAAACTCACGTACGCGAGAGTTACCGATTGTGGACGCCGTAGCTTCAGCTTTGTTAGACCGAATGCCAGAACCGAACCCGACGACGATCGCTCATGGCGATTACCGTCTTTCGAACTGCATGATGAGTTCACAAGGACTCGTAACCGCAGTCCTAGATTGGGAACTCTGCACCCTTGGGGAACCAATGGCAGATCTTGGTGGACTACTTGGATATTGGCACGACCCGCAAGAAACCGACCCCGCCGGTGATGCAGAGAGCACTGGACTGACAGGATTCCTTAGCCAAGATGAGATGGCCTCACTGTATGCGGAAGCCATGGGCGTTGACATGGGATCAATCAGTTATTACCGAGCTTTCGCGCAATGGAGACTGGCCTGCATAGCCGAAGGCGTTTACGCGCGCTATTTGGGTGGTCAACAAGGCGTGCAGGATGAAGAAATAGATTTAGAACGAATGAAGGATTCGGTAACCGAACGCGCCGAACGCGCTGCTCAGCTACTAGATATGGATTGAGTAGGTGAGTGCCGACTGTGGAGATTGCTTAACTGAGACCTACATTCCGTGACGCAAAAGTTTCCCACTGTACGTTTCAGTCTGTTGATCTTCTTGGATAGTCACCTGCCCGTTTACGATGACATTGCGGTAGCCGGAAGCTTTTTGTATTCGTCGCCATTCTCCGCCCGGAAGATCATGGACTACTTCCATTGGAAGGACTCTTAGATTTTCGGGGTCATAAACAACAACATCTGCTGGACAGCCGGGTCGAAGAACCCCTCTGTCTCGGAACCCTGCCAGTTGTGCTGGCAGAGCCGATAAACGTCTGTGTGCTTCCTCATAGGTAATCCATTGATTCTCTCGGACTTGTTCGGTGAGAGTTTCTGTTGGGTAACGACCCGCGGTAAGGAACTTGGTGTGAGCTCCTCCGTCGGAAACACCGAACAACATATGGGGGTAACTCACGATGTCCTTCAACAGCTCACTATTCCCCTGCGGTGGGGCTACAAAAAACAGAGTGTCGAGTCCATCTTCAACAGCAATGTCCAACATCACGTCAACCTCATGCTTGCCGCTCAATTCGGCAGCTTGAGCAACTGACATTTCCCTGTATTGCTCTGTGCTTTCAGATCGGGGAGACAGAATTGTGACAGTCCCCAAGGGAGCCGTCGCAGTAGAAGGCAGATTGTCTTTTAGAGCTTGACGTCGTGATGGATCAGAGAACTTCGCCAGTCGTTCTGCCTTATCTCCCATGCATGCTTCCATCCAAGCTTCGGAGTCGTCATAGAGATTCCAATCCTCCAGAGTGAAAGTAAACCCTGCATCGCTGGTAACTCCTTGCCCATAAACAGGAATGCCCCGTTCGCGACAACGCTCCAACCATTCGATTTGGCGACGATGGACATGAGGTTTGTCTTCAAATGCTTGAACCACGTTGTGTAAGAGCGGGCGGCCGCTGATCGAAGCTATTTCCTCAAGATGAGCAAGGTCATGTTTGATGTCATCGGTAGTCAAAGTCATTTGAATGACACCTTGGTTTCGTTCAGCTAACACTCTGGCGAGCACTCTCGCTGTTTCGTCATTCATCATGTCGGTTGGCATCGGAGTGCCATCCCAATCACGCTGAACGGCTGCTGGTCCAGTCGGTGGAAGGCGCTGTGCAGACCAGCCACAACCCCCAGCATCCATTGAAGCCCGAAGCAACTTAGCCAGCTCCTCGTGTTCAGCGTCAGTTGGCATTCGCCCGGCTTTAGCGTCTTCTACCCCTAAGACCTCTAGAAGCATGGGACCCACAGGCACGTACGGCAAAACATTCATTGCCTTAGGTGTTCGATCCAAGCTGTCTAGGTATTCCGGGAAGGTAACCCAATCCCAAGGCATGCCTTGGGCCATCGATTCGTAGGGTATTGCTTCTACCCGAACCATTGATTTCATGGCGTATTCACGCATGTCAGGTGAGACTGGTGCGAAGCCAAAGCCACAGTTACCAATAGCTACTGAAGTAATTCCATGCCACCCTGACAAGGTGCAGTATGGATCCCAGAATACCTGTGCATCGTAATGAGTATGAAGATCCACAAAGCCTGGCGCGACATGTAGACCAGTGGCATCAATTACCCGGGCTGCTTCGCGATGGTTTACCCGGCCAATTTCGACGACCCGCCCATCAGAAATTGCTAAATCACCCCGGACGCGAGGGGCGCCGCTTCCGTCAAAAACAAAACCATCTTTAATAACTATGTCGAAACTCATATGGAAACCATCCCCGGCAGATTCGTTCTCGCAACAGCGTAGGTCTAGGTATTAGCTAGATGCCGAAAAAGTGGTTTTCTAAAAGGGATCCCGCTCGATGTCTAGGACGAAGCGACCTAATTGATGAGTCACACGATCTTGATGAACGTTGATGTGTAACGGCATAGCGCGAAAATCTCGATACCTGCGTTCGAAGTTGCCTCCTTCGCGCAGTCCATTTCCTCCCTGAGTCCGTTCTAGAAGTTGCATTGCTTCTGCTAATTGTTCCACGCTCATCGAAATGATTGACATCTGTCGAAGGTAGTCAGCTTCACTAGGAACGGTTTGGCTTTCAATTCTTTGATCTATCTCATCGCAAGCTTTTTCTATAGCGGCGCGAGCGGAAGACAAAAGAGCAGTTGCCCGCCCAATATTGATTTGAGCAGCTGGTTTTTCTACCATTTTCCCACCCATGATGACGCGACGTTCCCGCGTGGCGGCAGCTACTTCCTGGATAGAGCGACGGACTAACCCCGCGGCCATCCAGCCAAGCCAAAGATCTGAGATACCAACCCAATCTTCTCGATATCGGTGGTGAATAACTGGAACGGTGCGAAGCGACTCAGCTCGATTTGCCCCATACCAAGGAACGCAACGACTTAGAGGTACTCGGACTTCGCTGTAGTGCAGGTCGTCAGTCGCTGAAGCTCGGAGTCCTGATCCATCCCACGTCGGATCAATCTTGAGGCCCTCGCTCGAGGTGCTCACTATCGAAAATCGTAAATCCATGGGTCGAACAGGTTCACCGTCATCACCGAGAACTGCGAATACGACACCACAGTGGTCTGCATATCTACCACCGGTGCCGAAAGTGGCTTTGCCATTGAGTATGGCCTCATCACCTTCAATTCTGGCGTGCACTCCGCTACCAGCACCGGCTGGGAAACACACCCATTCTCCACTTTCAACTATCTCTTGTAGGAAGCGGTGGTGCTCGGGTCCCAGAGTTCCGACAAACAAGTGAAAAACTGCCAGGTGGTTCCAAAGTACCCACGCTGTTGAAGGGCATCTAGCTGCAATCGCTTCGAATTCACGGCCCATTTCAAGAATTGATGATTCGACCCCACCTAATTCAGCGGTTGCAGCCATCCGCATTACATCGCTGCCCCGCAAACTCTCTGTAACTTCGCTTGCGATAGTTCTAGTTCGGTCTGCGTTGCTTGCTTGAGCTTCAAGGGCGGCTAGCACCGGTTCGACCAAGAGTCTTGCTTCATCGGTCGGGAGAAATTGGGCGACAGCGTCCTCATTCATTCAATGCACATTAGCTGAGCGCGGTACTTTGTATCCATGGAAGAGGTCGATAAAGGGGTATCCGAGAGAATCACTGTTCGTCGTATGCCTGAGAGAGCTCGGTATGAACGGAACGGCATCAACGCAATCTTGGATGAAGGGCTGCTCGCACATGTAGGCATGGTTACCCCGCACGGTCCAGTAGTAATTCCGATGTTGTACGCGCGAGATGGAGGAATGCTTTACCTTCACGGATCTCCAGCGAGTCGTTTACTCCGAGAAGGGCGGGGAGTGCAGCTGTGCGTCACAGTCAGCATTGTCGATGGCCTAGTTGTAGCGAGGTCGCTAGCGCATCACTCCATGAATTACCGCTCTGTGGTTGTGATGGGTGAAGCGTCACCCATTGAAGATTTTGATGAGAAGAGTCGTGCGCTAGATATTTTAAGTGAGCATGTCATTCCCGGAAGGGTTGAGGCTACGCGACCTCATCAAGAAAAAGAGGTAAAAGGGACCCTTGTGCTGTCTATGTCGATAGACGAGGCGTCCGCGAAGGTTCGAACTGGCCCGCCGATCGACGAAGAAGAGGATTACCTGCTCGACACATGGGCCGGCGTTATACCGCTTGGGATTGATGTAGGACAACCCCTCCCAGATCCGCGTCTTGTATCAGGTATCTCTACTCCAGAGCACATAACAGAATGGCGACGTTAAGTGCTATTGCGGAAGATGGGGGAGAACTTCCTCACCGAAACGTCGAACGGTTTCCTCTAACTCGTTGTCGGACACGCCGCCTAAATCGAACATGAATAGTTGCCGATTGTGGCCAAGTAATTCATGTAATTCCCCCATGCGATCGATGCACTCTTGGGCACTTCCTGCCACAGCTGGACCGGCTAGAAACGACTCAAGATCAAAAGGCATTTGAACTTTGCCGCCTGTGTTGTCACTAATGAGCTGGTCGACAAAGTTCCAGTAATGACCATAACGAGGGGCAAAGCGGTTGCGCATATCAGCATGATCTAATCCGACGAACGCATGGCAACATGAACCAATAACAATCTCGTCGAGATTTCGGCCAGCTTGCACCCAAGCTTCCTTGTACTGCTCGACGATTGGAACGAACATTTTTGGGTGCCCGAAAACCGAAGGAAGCATAAGACGGCAACCAAGTTTGGCTGCAAGTAAAGCCGACTCTTTTGACCCGGCACCTATCCACATCGGTATTTCAGCAGTTGGTCGAGGGCGGACGGTGATTCCATTTAGCGGCTCTCGAAATTTTCCTGACCAGCTTACGTTTTCTTCGTTCAAGAGAATCTGTAACAGCTCAAGTTTCTCTTCAAAGATCTCCCGAGCATTCCGCACATCCAACCCGAATGCTGGGTAACTGCGGCTAAAAAAATTGCCTCGCCCGGTGACGATTTCAACGCGGCCTGGGAAAAGATTGTCGAGTGTTGAATAGTCCTCCGCAGCGCGAACAGGGTCGAGGGTAGGTACCAGCGTGACAGCGGTCGACAGGATGAGATCTGGAACCCGTTCCCCTATTGCAGAAAGAACGACGGGCGGAGAGCTCAACATGTAATCGTTGAAATGATGTTCACCTATATGAACAGCGTCGAATCCGGATTCGGATGCCCAAACTGAATAGCTAACTAGCTGCCTATGGCGGTCTGCTTCGGACAACAATTCACCGGTTTTAGGATGGGCGAGGTTGTCTCCCAGGCTGAAGATTGCTGATTGCACGTTCCGTTCCTAGCGTTGGTCTGCCGTTTTTGCCAAATCAGCCATGAGGCGTATCGCTTCGTCTTGACCAGTGTTGATGTTTAGTCCAGTCAATCCACTGTCGGCCCACTGGAGAAATCGTTGCTTTATTCGTTCTGGAGAGCCGTAAAGACCCGCTTCATCAACGTATTCATCTGGTATTGCTTCTGCCGCTTCTGCTTTTTTGCCCGCAAGGTACAACTCTTGTACACGAGTAGCGACGTCGGGGTAACCCCTTTGCACCATATGTTGATTGTGGAAATTAACGTCTTTGTGTCCCATTCCACCGGTGTACAAAGCGATGTTGTCCTTCGCCCTGCGAAATATTGGCTCTAGGTCATCGGTTATCTGAACTGGGCATTGACCGATTATCTCAAAGTCTTCCCAGCCTTTAGAAATGCCACGTTTTCGCGCTCGCTCAAAGCCTTCTTCGATCCACGGACGAAAATGCTGCATGCGTCCAGGCACAAAGTGCATTGGGAGCCAGCCATCACACAATTCGGCGGTTAATTTCACTGTTGCTTCCGAACCACTTCCTAACCAAATGGGAAGATCCGTATTCGTATGAAGTATGGAAGTGAGGGGCTTTCCTAGGCCAGTGGTTCCTTCGCCAACGAAAGGAAGCTGATATTCGCGCCCGTCGTGCACAACTGGTTCATCTCGGGCAAAGATTTTCCTCATAATTTGTATGTAGTCGCGTAGCCGCCAATAAGGCTTTCCCCAGGGCTGCCCATACCATCCTTCAACTATCTGAGGGCCCGATACGCCGAGACCAACGATCATTCGATTTCCACCAGCGAGAGCATCAATGGTTTGGGCTTGCATTGCAGCCATTGCGGGAGCTCGGCCAGCTAGTTGAATAATGCCAGTCCCAAGTTTGATTCGTTCTGTGTGAGCCGCAATGTAAGCGAGCGGAGTCATCGCATCTGAACCGTAGGCTTCGGCAGTCCAAACTGAGTGGAAACCAAGTTCTTCTGCCAGTTTGATTTGCTTGATTGGAATGTCGAGTTTCCCACCTGAGTAACCGAGCATTAATGCAAGTTTCATTGTTACGGTCCCGTCTTTTCTGCTGACGACTGTCTATCAAATTGCAACATTAGGACTCTCAGCGAGTCAGCGATCATTTATGACTGTTCAACCCCGTTGCCACTTACCTTCGCAACTAGTTGATGGATCTGTCTTTCCCTTCCCAGTAAGGGGCTCGCAGCTCGCGCTTTAAGACCTTACCCGGGCCAGATTTAGGTAATTCCGTAGAGCGAAATTCAACCGAACGCGGAAGTTTGTATCCACCCAACGACTCCCGGCAGAATTCAATTAAGTCTTCTGATGTCAAACTTTCGTCCCGAGGCACGACTACTGCATGAACTTGCTCGCCCCATTGGTCGTTAGGAACACCAAAGACGGTCGCTTCTAAGACTTTGGGGTGTTGGTAAATCACTTCTTCGACCTCGGAGCAATAAACATTCTCTCCGCCCGAAATAATCATGTCCTTGGCGCGATCGACTAAATACAAGTAACCCTCGGCATCTAAGTAACCAATGTCGCCGGTGCGATACCAACCGTTTTGGAGCACAGCAGCTGTTTGCTCGGGTTTGTTCCAATAGCCCTGCATCACGTTAGGGCCTTGAACCATCACCTCTCCTGGTTCACCTGGCTCAGCATCAATCTTCAATGAGACACCGAGAGAAGGATGGCCCACTGATTTTCCGCGGCTTGAACCGATGAGTTCCTCTTCGTGACGGAGCCCCGTTACCAAAGGAGCAGTCTCTGTTGCACCATAAAGGTGGAGGAGCTCAGCGTTAGGAAACTCTTCGTGAGCTCGTCGCAAGACTTGAGTAGCTATCGGGGAAGCCCCATGGCAGATAAGGGCAAAACTCGAAATGTCTCTGGGGTTAGCTGACTGGGCTTCAACGAGAGCAGCAACCATCGTAGGAACAGCCAGAGTGGCAGAACATCGATGTTTCTCAATAAGGTCAAGACACAAGTTTGGTTCGAAAGCAGGCACGACAACTTGTGGAACACCTAGCGCTAAGCACTGAAGAACAGAGTTTGACCCTGCTGCGTGAAACATAGGAGCGACCAACAGGTAGGTGTCGGCGTCGCTTAAAGGCATTGTCAGCTGGCTGTGCATAGTGTTAGCGATGAGATTCCTGTGAGTGAGCATCACACCCTTGCTCTGACCAGTTGTGCCACCTGTATAAAAGAGGCCCGCCAGATCATCTTCATTGATGTCGGCGAATTCTGCAGGTGCGGATTGTGCGAGCAGAGTTTCATACTCGGTGAGGCTTATAACCCGATCTACTGACGCAGATAGTCCGCCTGGGTCTTGATCAGTTATGAGTAGCTTGGCTCCAGCGTCTTCCAAGGCGTATGCCAATTCAGGTTCAGCCCAGCGGCTGTTTAGCGGCACAATTGCACGACCAGCCGCGGGTACGCCGCAATATAGCTCTGCGTAGATATCTGAGTTGCTGGCTAACAAACCGACCCGATCACCCATATTGATGTCTAGATCTTGAAGGAGTGGGCCAACCTTTCGACACCGTGTGACGAACTCACCAAACGTTTTGGTTCGTTCTTCGCAGATAAACGCGGTTTTCTCAGTATGCATTGCTTCAGCGCGTTGTAGCGGGTCAGAAATGGTTCGCATAGCAGGTCTCCGAAGTCCTTTTCACATTTCCATTGTCGTCGCTCCAGCTCGCCAGAACAATTCTTATGTTGAGAGCATCTTTGGTTTACTCACTCCCAATCATTGGACATTGAGATCAAGGTGCCTAATGACAGTGACTTGAGTGGCTGGGGGCAACGTCGATAGCTGGGTTTCGATCGAAAAATCCGTCCGGTACGAGCATGAAACCCGCGTACTCGGTTGGCATGACTGGATAATCCTCAACGCGAACATCGTGAGTTAGACCAAACGTGTGCCATACGGTGAGATCAGTATCAGCCAAAGAGCGGTCGTTCGCAGTGAACTTCGGCAGACCCTCCCCAGCGTTCCGCTGGGTGGGATAATCGCCGGCTGCGTAACGTTCTGACTGTGTTGTAGGCGTAACCCACAGATTGTGTTTAGCGAACATTGCCCTCTGTGCATGAGGAGAGTTTTCCGCCGCGAACATCGTTGCCGTTGAGGAAGGTAAGAGGCGATAAGCAGTCGGACGTCCTAGCCGGTTCGTCTTTCCCGAGTTCTCGATTCTCCAGTATCGGCTGCTTGTGGAATTAGTATTTCGCATCGCTGAATGTTCACTCTCTAAAAGAGTTTCCCGCGCGGCAAAAGCAGTGTTGTGTGGGTTAGCTGGCCCTGCTGGAAGCGCTTCTGTATTGACTTCGACGATGTTATTTTTGTTGCCATCAATCGCCATGTCGAGTCGTACACAGAACAGATGCTGGTGAATAGGACCAGCAACGTTCGGCGCTACGAGACGAGCAAACGTTAGATCGTCGCCTTCGGCATGAGCTCGAGTAGTGAGGATGCCAGTTAATTTGATTTCTAATTTGATTGACCCATCTAAGTGGAAGTACCAAAAAAAACCGTACTCATAGTTACCCACCGTCGAAATACTGCTGACAACTAGGCGTCGGGACCTGCGAACCTCAACTTCCCCAGTGTTCATATCGGTGTGTTTCCAACCGATTCCGAAATCCTCTTCGTGAATGCAAATGGCATTACCGGTAGTCATGACGCTCCCGTCGTCGAGCATTTGAACGGCGTCAAGGTAAAGGATTTCTCCCAAACAATCGCAGCCAAGCGTCAAGGAGTTGGCGGTCATTCCAAGCCCGTACTCGCCCGAATCCAGAGCATGTTTAAAGGTCTGGCTAGGTCGAGTATCACCGTAAGGAACCACCATCTCAGCCAAAGAAGCCCTATCAATGACTGGACGTTCAACTCCATCTTGGGTGTAACTAACACGATGCAGAACTAAGCCCTCGGTATCGTCAACGACCATCCGAAAACGCCACTTCTGCCAAATGATCTCATTGTCATCCACGCTAAAGCTGACCCCTTCAGGCTGAGTTATCTCTACGGGCTTAAGGTCATCCCGTATAGGCCCGTAATCACTTGCTACTGAATCAACGTCGTAGTTGCCCCGTTCAGTCGCCATAGGCCACGTACCAAAATCTTCTATGTGTAATACAGCCAGACTGTCCACATCAACGTGAACCATGAGGCCATCGATAGGGAACGCATACCCGTTATCGTTGGGATTGGGCCGGTAAAAGGCAATGCAACGCTGGACCCTGCGTCCATCCTCAAATTCGAAGCCATAGTCGCCTGTTGGCCATGGGTCTATCTGAACTTTCGAAGCGTCATCAATACCCCGATCCTTGAGAGCTTTCTGGAAGTTAGGGTCATTTCTGCAGGCGTCCATTACCTTGAATAGCTCTACAAACCCGACACGAGGGACTACGTCTGGAACTACCTCCCATCGATCTACTTCACCTCGGGTGACGGAAACTCGGGCTTCGTAGACTTCACCTTCATGTCGGATCACCAGATCTAAGCGTCGATCAACAGGATCGCCTGGCTGCCAAGAATTAACTTCTTCCTTGGCCGGTTCGTAGATGCAACAGCCGTGGAATGTAGAGCTGTCATCTATGCGACCAGAATCGCGCAGAACTGAAATGCTCGCATCTAGTTCTTCCGCTGTCATCATTGAGAGTGGGTGCATGAACAAACACTAGGCCAAGTCACGGAAGCCGCGTAATAACGTGTCGGCTACCGCGAATCGTTCTAGAGTGCCGGAGCACCCCTTGGAGGAAATGGATGCTTGAAGCAGGCACTACCGCACCCGGATTTACCTTGCCCGATCAGCATGGAAGATCGGTATCGCTTGATGACTATAAAGGACAATGGATCTTGCTTTGGTGGTACCCCAAAGCAGCGACACCTGGTTGAACTCTTGAAGGCCAGGGACTCCGTGATCGAGTCCCCGAATTCGAATCAGCCAACATCGTTATTTTGGGAGCGTCCTTTGACACCGTCGAAGAACAAAAAGCGTTCGCGGAAAAAGAGAACTTTTCTTATCCGTTGCTCGCGGACACAGACCGGAGCACCGGTTTGGCTTACGGGGTTGGTCGAGATGCAGACGACAAATTTGCGGACTGGCCACGCAGGGCCAGCTTCTTGATCGATCCGAATGGAGTCATCGCGAAGGTGTATGACTTTGCCGACAAACCCGATCTATCGGAGCATGCACAAAAAGTGTTGGATGATCTCAACGAACTGAGTTAGCTGACCGCGGTGAGCCGTGATGTCCCTGGAAGAACAGATCTGTGAGCGGTTAGCGGGCCTTTATCCCGGCCATGACCCAGAAGCGATATTTGAATCTTGTACTTCTATTGTCGGGCCCTATCAGTCGCCGAGTAAGAAATCTCGATGGTCTGAGAAGGATGCGATATTGATCTGTTATCCAGACCAAGTCGTAGCCGATGGCCAAGCGCCTCTAGCAACTCTTAAGACTGTGCTATCTGAGTTCGGCGAAGCGTTCTCGTTGGTTCACATACTCCCATTCTTCCCTTCTAGTTCTGATGGCGGATTCGCAGTGATCAATCATCTCGAAGTCGCGTCGGAAAACGGGACTTGGGAAGATATGGAATCGATAGTTGCCGATAGTGGCGTTATGGCCGATTTGGTGTTGAATCACGTCAGCTCTAGCCATCGTTGGGTTCAAGAATTTCGTCGGAACTCTGAGCCCGGTTCGAAATGCCTAAAAACCGCATCGCCCGATGAGGACTTGTCAAGCGTTGTGCGCCCTCGAACTTCAGAATTACTAGTTGAGTGTTCAACGGATGCAGGCTTGAAATACCTTTGGTGCACTTTTGGGCCCGACCAAATAGATGTGGACTGGGCTGAACCCGAAGTGCTCCTGGAAATGCTTAGAGCTGTTGAACGAATGTTGAACGCAGGAATTCGTTGGATCCGATTAGATGCAGTCGCATATACGCAAAAAGTTGTGGGCACGAAATGCGTTCATCTTGAGGAAACTCACGAACTTGTCCGCTTAATCAGAGATCTGTTGGAATGGCGATGCCCAGACGCGGTTTTGGTGACTGAAACCAACGTCCCGCACGAAGAAAACCTTTCGTACCTCCGAGATGGGAAACAAGCTCACGCGGCATACAACTTCACGCTGGCCCCGTTGCTCGCCTTTTCGTTGTTGCTTGGTACCAGCAGACAGTTGGTGAGATGGTTGAGAGATGCAGAACCTCCACCTGCGGGAGCGACGCTCATTAATTTCTTGGGGAGTCATGACGGTATAGGGCTTAGACCTGTCGAAGGCATCTTAAGTGTCGAAGATGTGCGCGCGCTGATCGACGTCACAGTGCAAGCGGGCGGTACGTGGTCGGGTCACGTAAGTGGAGAAGAAATACACCCATACGAAATGAACGTTGCGCCAGCCTCGCTGTTTGGGATGGATCGATTGCTTACTGGCCACACTCTGTTAGCGAGTCTTAGGGGAGTACCGGCCTACTACTTCCCGGCAGTCGAAGGCGAGCCTAACGATTTAGAAGCTGCCGAGAACGAGGGCCATAACCGGGCTATTAACAGACCTAAACGCACGATTGAGTCGCGAATTGAAGTCCTTGACGATGCTCGAACCAGCAGTCGTGACGAGTTAATCAGAAGGCTGGCTCTGAGACAGACAATCTCTGCTTTCCATCCCGATGCTCAACAGCGAATTTTAGATCTAGAAGATCCTTTATTGGGGATAGTGCGTGGTGAGGAACCAGCTTCGGTGACGGTTATCGCAAATCTTGGATTTGATGCGACCAACTACGTCGTTGAGGAACCCGCTTTCGATTTGCTGTCCGAGCAGCTGGTTCATGGCGAAGTGTCGGTGGCTCCATCAGAGATACTTTGGCTTTCGACGGCTGACATAAGTTCCTGAATACAGTTTGGGAATTCCGTTGATAGCTGCTTCCAAGATGGCAAATTTGGAGGCAGCGGCGTTTGTGTCTCTCGAACGAGCTCCGCAAACAACTTTGCAGCTGAATTCTCAGCATCAGAATTTATTGGAATCGCGTTGCTGATCGCATTTGAACGATGGGAAAGCAGAGCATGATCAAGCCGCGCATCGAAATCTGGTCCCTCTATGTTCTCACGTCCGGAAATTGAAACGAGAGTGCTGATTATGTCCCGAGCCATCCGATGCAAACCCGATTCTGGATCATCGGGAGAAAGTATTTGGTGTTTGTGGTCGTAGCGGTCAGTCAAATCTGTTTGGGCTACCCGAACTCCCAAAGAATGAATGTTGGCCAGTAGCGAGATATCTACTCCCCAATGCGCAGGCATCGCAATCGAACTTGTTAGAGATGCTCGCGCAGCAAACTCTCCTGCTAACGGGTATCTAAAAGACTGGAGGTATCTGATGCTGGGATTAACTGAGTCAGATGACGCTAAGGACTCTAGGAGCGGTCCGACGAGCAGGCGCGTAACCCGGCCGTTCAGACCTTGGTGGTCGAAGCGAGGATAAAATCCTTTGACGAAATCGAATCCCAACCGGTCATCAACGACCGGGTGAGCGAGCCTCGCGACGAAGGCTGAGTCGTAGGTGGAAATATCAGCGTCATGGACGACGACGGCGTTGATGTCCCCATAGGCGGCTGCAGCGCCGAAACAGCGCCACAAGTTTCGGCCTTTGCCGGTACCCGAGGGAAGACCGATGCTTTGGTCGAAAGACGCCATGCTTTCGCTGTCATTCCAAATCACTGTGGTCGGCTGAGGGAGCGAAGCGAATAAGGTTTGCGCTGCTTGGAAAGAATCGGCGTTAGCGCCATCAACACCAATGATTACTCTCCCTAACCAGCCAAGATCGGATATTTGCCTGACCATCTCTGGGAGCGCTGAGCCTTCAAGTTCAGTTATAAGGCAAGGAAGCACCAAAGCCACGCCACGTCCAACCGAAGGCTTAGAAACAAACGACAAGGCTTCCGTGCTCGCGCCGTCGGTTAAGCGGTGCAGCGTTGTGATGGGCCCCTGTTGATGAAAGTCAGCCATTTCACTCCTGTCGTCGCGCCTACGGTAGACGAACAGTGCACCCGTTACGAAGGCACCCGAGGTATCGTTCCACATGGCTTCCCCATCATTTCCCTTCCCGACAGAGAACGAGAAATTTGCGATAGAGGGTCTGACCTTCGATGACGTGCTCTTGGTGCCGGCTGCGTCCGAAGTCTTGCCAGACGCAGTCGATACCACTTGCCGCTTTACCAACAACATCAACCTTCGTATTCCTCTAGCCAGCGCGGCCATGGACACGGTCACCGAGGCCCGATTAGCTGTAGCCATGGCCCGTCACGGTGGTATAGGCGTGATTCACCGAAACCTTTCCTTGGAAGAACAGGCTGCTGAGGTTGACAAAGTCAAGCGCTCTGAGTCAGGGATGATCGTTGAGCCGATTACCTTGCCGCCGGACGCAACCTTGGCCGAGGCAGAAGAACTCATGGCGAGGTTCAAAATCAGTGGAGTCCCAATTACTGATGAACGACATCGACTTGTTGGCATCCTCACAAATCGGGATTTGCGGTTTGAAACCGACTACGACCGACTCATTGCGGAAGTTATGACGTCGGACGGCTTGGTGACAGCGAAGGCGGGCACAACGCTTGAAGAAGCTCAAGTGGTCTTAGGTAAGCACCGAATCGAAAAATTGCCGATAGTCGATGATGACTTTCAGTTGATTGGTTTGATAACCGTCAAAGACATAGAAAAAAAGATTCAGTACCCGCACGCAGCGAAAGATGAGCGCGGTCGACTCCTAGTAGCAGCGGCAGTCGGGGTTGGATCGGGAGTAGATGATCGAGTAGCAGCGTTAGTTGAACGTGATGTAGATGTGTTGGTTGTCGATACGGCGCATGGGCACAGTCGGGACGTCATTGAGATGGTCGCGAAGATCAAAGCGAATTATGCGGTCGAGGTCGTAGCAGGAAATGTTGCGACAGCCGATGCTACGCGGGCTCTGATTGATGCTGGGGCTGACGGTGTCAAAGTTGGTATTGGCCCTGGTTCGATATGTACAACTCGGGTGGTGGCAGGAGTTGGTGTTCCACAAATCACGGCAGTGTTTGACTGTGCTTCAGCTGCAGCGGAGTCCAACACACCCATCATCGCTGATGGCGGTATGCAGTTCTCCGGTGATCTAGCCAAAGCGATTGCAGCTGGCGCTGATTGTGCCATGGTTGGTGGCCTCCTAGCAGGAGTTGATGAAAGCCCAGGGGAAGTAGTGCTGTATCAAGGAGAACGATTTAAGGAATACCGAGGTATGGGTTCCATCGGAGCCATGAAAGGTCGAAGCTTCTCAAAGGACCGGTATTTCCAAGATCAAAGAGACGAAGACTTACTTGTCCCTGAGGGCATCGAAGGCCGTGTTGCGTATAAGGGCCCAGTAGCCAATGTGCTTCACCAGTTAACTGGTGGACTGAGGCAGGCAATGGGATACTGCGGAACCGTGACAATCGACGAGATGCGCTCTAAAACTCAATTTGTCAAAATTACAGCGTCAGCTCTGCGCGAAAGTCACCCTCACGACATCATGATCACGAAAGAGGCTCCTAACTATCGCCTTCCGTCGTGACCGGTGAAGATTGGCCTGGGCCAGCTAAGTTTCGAGTGTTTGGTTGGCTAACAGCCTTGTTAATCGTTGCACTTTGTGTCTATCTCATCGTGCTCTAAACGAAGAGTTACCGTTACAGGGCCGCGATCTTTGCCAGTTTCATCACTGCTTCGCCGACTTCTCGCGACTTTTCAAGATCCACTACGCCGCTGATACGCCATTCGTTAAAACCTTCGGGGTCGCAGATGATCTGCTCAACCTCGAAGGTCTTTTCACCGCGGGTTTTGACATCGAACCAAAAGCTTGATCGCGCATCAGGCCCGGTCAACACTTCATCAAACTCATCCCAGTAGCGACTCGCAACATTTTTGACATGGTCGGGATCAGATAACTCACCGAGTGCTTCTGCAGCTATTCCGTCGTAGTCAGCTTGAGCAAATAGTTGGACCCACCTGAAGGCACCATTTCTGATCATGACTTCAAACGCTCGGGTATGACTGGTGATATCCATCGACTGAGGACGAATTTCTTCGGTTAATAATTGAGGGCTTTGCAGGCGTTCCCACTCGTCGATCAGGCTGCTATCAACTTGACGGATCAGAGCACCAAGCCATTCCGTCAAGTCGGATAAGTCATCATTCCAAGAGCTTTCGGGAACCGTTTTCTGCAGTCCTTTGTACGTATCAGTTAGGTAGCGAAGAAAAACTCCCTCTGACCCCTTGATCCCATAGAAGTTGATGTATTCGCGAAATGTCATAGCGCGTTCATACAAGTCTCGGACAATTGACTTGGGCCGAATGTTCTCTTGACCGATCCAAGGGTGGTGAAGGGCCCATGCGTCAAAGGTTGTATACAAGAATTCTCTTAATGGCTTCGGCCACTCGACCTGATCGAGCCGCTCTATGCGTTCTTCATATTCGACGCCATCACGCTTTAACTCGGCGAATAACTCGTCTCGTGCTTTATCAGTTTGCCGGGCCAAGATCACACCGGGATTTTCCATTACGGACTCAACGAGAGTGAGGACATCCAGTGGGTAACTAGAGAGGTCTGGGTCCAAGAGTTCTACTGCGTCAAGAATAAAAGGAGAGAGTGTCGCGGTGAGATCGAACTCTGCTTGAAGGTCCATGTTGACTCGAACGAGACGCCCTTCAGCGTCAGGTTTGTCCAGCGTTTCAATGACTTCCGCCGCAATCAGCGATCGGTACATAGCGATTGCCTGTTTGATCTGTTGACGCTGGTCCGGCCTTGGCAAATGATTTTTGCTGAGTAATTTCTTAATGCCGCGACACCCATCACCAGTCCTATCCAGCACGTTGAGCAACATCGAATGAGAGACGACAAAGCTTGGACTCAGAGTTTCAGGATCGCTGCTGACTAGTCGATCAAAGGTCTTCTCCTCCCAATGGGTGTAACCCCTCTCCGGAGGTTTCTTGCGCTGAATTTTTTTGCGCTTTTTGGGATCGGATGCTGCCTTAGCAGAAGCCTTCAAATTTTCTACATGATGTTCAGGGGCTTGGCACCAGACAAATCCGCGATCGTCAAATCCTTTGCGACCTGCTCTGCCAGCTATCTGATGAAAATCTCGAACACTAAGAATCTTTGTTTCGTGTCCGTCGAATTTGCATAACTGGCTAAAGAGAACTGTTCGAATTGGGACGTTGACACCCACCCCGAGGGTGTCCGTGCCACATATGAGTTTCAAGAGCCCTTTTTGAGCCAAGCGTTCGACCAAAAGTCGATATTTTGGCAGGAGGCCAGCGTGATGAACTCCGATTCCTGCCTTAATAAACCTAGCCATGTCCTTACCGAACGGAGAATCAAAACGAAAGTCTGAAATTTCCTCTTTGATTAGTTGTTTTTCCTCAGGCGAAAGGACATCCAAACTTGTCAATGCTTGAGCTCTTTCAGAAGCTGCTCTCTGAGTGAAATGAACTATGTAGACAGGAGCCCTATCCAGCTGGACCAGCTCATGAATCGACTCCAACAACGTGGACTCTCGATAGTCCCACTCCAAGGGAACTGGTCGCTCAGAGGAGGTTACTTCCACAGCGGCTCGGTTAGTTCTGCGTTCGAGATCCTCCAAAAAGAAGTCAACCCGACCCAGCGTGGCGCTCATCAGAACGAACTGGGTTTCTGTCAACTCAAGAAGAGGAACTTGCCAGGCCCATCCGCGGTCTCGGTCGGAGTAATAGTGAAACTCGTCAATGACAGCTGTGTCTATTGGCGCAGAGGAACCATGTCTCAAGGCAAGATTCGCTAGAACTTCTTGGGTACAACAAATAATCGGAGCATCCGGATTCACTGAAGCATCTCCAGTAATCATTCCGACGTTATTTGCTCCGAACTCCTCGCAAAGAGAAAAAAACTTTTCAGAAACTAGAGCTTTGATGGGAGCGGTGTACCAACAACGTTTTGAATTAGCTACGGCATCGAAGTGGGCGGCGGTGGCAACCAACGATTTGCCGGAGCCAGTGGGAGTAGTGAGTATGACGTGTTGACCCGAAAAAATTTCTAGGACCGCTTCCTCTTGAGCTTCGTACAGATCAATTCCCGCAGCAGTCGCCCAATCCAAAAAACCGTCTAGCAAGTTCTCGGCATCGTTGGTGGCGGGAAGAAACTCCAGTAGGCGAGGTTTGTTCACGATGGACGCAACTGGCGGAGTTGGTCGTTCAACAGAACTCCAGTCGGGTCCACACCCTCCCTAACACCCCACCATTGATCCCAATGGCCGTAGCTAGCTGCGAAATCATCGCTAGTGAGATAATGAACCTTTCCCCAATGTGGACGTCCGCCGTAGGACCGAAAGATCTTTTCTGCGGACTGGTAATACGCTGTTTCGTCGCGAACTACATCCTCGTGAATGGAAATGGTCACGGTAGGACGTTTACGAGCAGGTGAGAGCCACACGTCGTCAGGTGCGACGGTCCTATATTCAATCGGCCAAGCGACATCGGGGAACTTGCGCTCTAGCAGTTCCCTAATTTCCACTACACATGCAGGGCCATGTTCGGCGGGTATCGAATACTCCATTTCGGTGTGTGGATTGACTCGTTGGTTTGGCAAAACTTCGAAACTCCAGGCCAAGCGTTGACCTTCGTCCCCTAACGGATATCGACATGGTTCATCAGTTAGATCGATCGACTTGCAGACCGCCCGATCTTGCCCAGGCCACCAGAAGTACTCGAAATGTCGAGTCGCGGAGGTCAGTTCCTCAATTCGGTCCATGACGCTTTCGAGTGGTTCAAACCACTGGTGTTCTTCGAGACGGTAGGCCTCTCTCACTTGCAGAGTGACTTCCAACACGACTCCTATTGCTCCCAATGACAGCCGTGCTGCTTCAAAAAGATCAGCTTCCATCTCCTGACTGCAGGTCACAACCGAACCGTCAACTAACAGAATTGATAACTGAGTAACGGCGCTCGAGAAACTCCCTAGCTCGACTCCGGTTCCGTGGGTTCCAGTCGCTATAGCCCCTCCGATTGATTGTTGATCAATGTCGCCTTGGTTCAACAAACCCATGCCATGGTCAAGCAACGGACGTCCGCAAGCGTGAATCTTGGTGCCAGCGCGAAACGTCGCGGTCATAGCATCGGTGTCGACGGCGACAAGTCCGGAAAGAGGACGAGTATCTAGGATTACGCCATCCGTAGGCAGTAACGGATAATGCGAATGTGCGGTGCCGGAGGTGCGAACAGTCCACCCACCGTCTCGCGCCGCCAATAGCTCACTCCTGATCGCCTCAACGCTGCCAACTTGAACGACGCTCTTAGGACGAGCGGAAAGTTTTCCGGACCAGTTGCTCCAAGCTGGCCCCTTGCCGTGGTCTGTCATGCACAGGAGCTTAGGACTGAAAATCTGTTATCGAGATGTGTTAGGTGTCAACACGCTCAGAGTTTCGACCCGGCCAAACTTCCGGATTAAGGATATGTGAAGGCTTGGTGCCTCCCAAAGCGCAAAGAATCTGTTCTAACGCCATACCGAAAATTCGTTTCCTCCCCTCTTTCGTCGCAGACGCGACATGAGGTGTGACAACAACATGTTGATGGTCTAGCAACGGGTGCCCCGATGGAAGTGGCTCTGGTTCGGTGACGTCTAAACCCGCTCCCGCTACCTTTCCGCTGTTCAGGGCGGCAAGCAACGCTTCGTCGTCGATAAGGCCGCCCCGAGCGGTATTCACAATGAAAACCCCGTCCTGCATATGGCTGAGCAGGTCAGCATCAACGAGATGACGAGTCTCTGGAGTCAGTGGCGCGTGAATGGAAACAATGTGAGCTGAAGACACTGCCTCGCGGAGGTTGACAGCACGTTCAACCCCAAGATCTTCGAACCTGTCATCTGCTTCAAATGGATCGAACGCAGTGACACGCATTCCCATCGCTGAAGCAATTTTTGCCACCCGCGACCCAATTCTGCCTAATCCGATCAAAGTGAGTAATGCTCCATCGAGTTCAATGGCTTTGTGCTGTGGACCGTAATTACCCTCTTGACGTTGGAGACGTCCTTCGCTTTGGTTGAGGTCCTTTGAAACCGAAAGCATAAGCGCCAAGGCATGCTCAGCAGTCGAAACAGTGGGACCATCAGGCGTGTTGCAAACCGTTATCCCCAAAGACGTAGCGTCCGCCAAAACAACGTTGTCGAAGCCAATCCCGGCGCGAGCTACGACCTTTAGCTTCGGTGCTTTAGCGAATACGGATTGATCGTAAGTCAGCGAAGCACCCGCTATCACCCCATCGGCCGCATCGAGACTGTCCAGAGGGTCATCCGATATCGGCCATACGAAATCTGCCTGCCCACTTAGAAACTCAAGTAAGGCTGGATCTGGTGAACGATCAAACCAAATTACCGGCGAATTGGCCATCTTGGGACTTTAACGCTATCGAGTCGATTCGGTCCTACTTGGCCTGCGCTTTCTCATTACCATGACTGTTATCGGGGAGAACCATGCACGTCGATAAAGCAATCATCCATGACCTAGAGCGGTACCGCACCGAGGGTTACCCCTGGGCTGAATGGGACTTGTTCCGTGATGAGGCTCCGGTGTACTGGTACGAACGAGAAGGAATCACTCCGTTCTGGTCAATCACTCGCTATGCCGACGTGAAGCACGTATCTGGAGATAACGAAACTTTCGCGAATGGCGAAGGACGACTGCGACTTGACCTAGCGGAACGAGACACCCGATTCTGGGACGGATATCGCGAACGAATGATTGAACGAGGTTGGGACCCCAACGAACCACCCGATTTCATCTATACCGACCGACCCGTCCACTGGGACATGCGCCGCCTCGTCGCTCCCGAGTTCACGCCCAAGGCGATGCGGTCACGCGAAGAATCTCTCACTCTCCACGCTCAAATGTATGCCACAGAATTCGCCAATCAGGTCCGAAACCACGGGACAGCAGACCTGGTTGAAGACTTAGCGGTGAAACTCCCCCTAGCGGCAATATGCGAAATGATGGGCGCCTCACCCCAAGACTGGGAACAGGTCCACGCTTGGACAGCAGTTCTTTTCGACGATCCAGCCCTCATGCGATTCGCCAAAGAAGGCGAATCCAAGAAAGAGATGCGTCGTCGAATGTTCGTCGAATTTGAAGATTGGATCTTTGAGCAAATCGCCGACCGACGATTAGCTGGCTGCACTGGACCAGACCTCATATCCATTCTGTTGCGCTCAGAAGTAGCAAACGAGCCGCTGACAGCACAGCAACTACTGGGATACATCCGCGTGCTAATTCTTGCTGGCAATGAGACAACTCGAAATGCTGCCACCGGTGGAATGATCGCTCTGCTTGAACACCGGGAAGAGCTTGACTTTCTCGCCGAGCACCGAGACGAAGATGATGTAATCGACACAGCAGTCGAAGAAATCCTTCGGTGGACATCACCTGTCATCCAGTTCGCCCGAGTCTGCACACGAGATACAGAAGTCAATGGCCAGCTGATCAAAGCGGGCGAACACGTCGGCATTTGGCATGCGTCGGCGAACCGAGACGAACGTCAATTCGCGGAACCCTACCGATTCGATGTTCAACGAACCCCAAACGAACACGTGGCATTCGGACACGGAGCACATTTTTGTCTTGGCACTCACCTAGCACGTTGGGAGCTACGAGCATTCTTTAAAGCCGTTCTGCCCGTACTCACAGATCTCCAACTCGACGGTGAACTAGAACGAGTCGGTCACCTACACGTGGGCCCGATACAACGCCAGATGGTGATCCGCAAAGACACCGCGTCAGCCAAAAGTTAAAACAACCCAAGTTTGTTCCACAGCTACACGTTCTCTCGTTGTCAACAGTTCCAACGGTCGCAAAGCTTCCACCACCGATTGCACTTGAAGATCCAATACGCCCGAAATAACTAATCGGCCGCGAGGTCGAACCGCCCCAATCAAGTCCGGCGCGAGTTCGATCAGGGTCGAAGCCAACATATTGGCCACCACAACATCGAAGGTTTCCGTAACTTCACTCAAAGGATCAGTCGACACCTCAATGAATTCCGCTACACCATTAGCTTGAGCGTTCCCGACAGTGACGTCAGGAGCTGCAGTATCAATATCGATTGCGAGAACCCGAGTGGCTCCCAGACGAGCAGCAGCAACAGCCAAAATGCCGCTGCCACAACCAACGTCAAGGACAGATTCATTACCCTCCAACAGTCGCTCCAACTCAGCTAAAGCGAGTTGAGTAGATGGATGACTTCCAGAACCGAATGAGCGCCCAGGGTCGATCCAAAGAACGAGCTCGGTGCCATCGGGCTCGTAACTAACCCATGGCGCTTTAACCACTAGCCGATTGCCTGTTCGATAGACCGTCGCGAACTCTCGCCAAGTATCCAAATAGTCACCGGACCCGAACTCTTCAACAATTGCAAAACGCCCCAACTGTGTCGCAGCCTCATCAGCTGCAACCGCCGAATCGAATCCCGCTAAGAGAATCACATCATCACCATCTATTTGCTCTTCAATGCCAAGCGTTCCTAGATGCCAGAGTTCACCCGAAATTCGATCAACTTCGTCGCGGTTCACTACCAGTCGAAGGCGGGCTTCTTGACGGCTCAGTTCTCCCACACCTCAGGACGCTAGCTTCGTTGTAGTCGGTAACTCGACTTTTAAAGAATGAGATCTGGAGTTGTAGTGGAAACAGAGATTGTGCTGACAGGTTTAGCGTTCGGAGAGGGCCCTCGATGGCGTGACGGACACCTATGGTTCTCGGACTTTTATCGCCATGGCATCTTTCGTGTAGATGAGAACGGATCGGAGGAGTTGATTCTCGAAGTCCCGACCCAACCATCGGGTCTCGGATGGCTCCCAAACGGCGATCTGTTATTTGTGTCGATGCTAGATAGAACACTCAAACGAATGAACGAATCTGGCGAGGTAACTACCCACGCCGACCTTTCACATATCGCTGGCGGACCCTGCAATGACATGGTGGTAAGCCCAAGCGGCGTGGCCTACGTAGGCAATTTCGGGTTCGAGGAAGGTGAGAAATTCGCTCAAGCCACCCTCGCCATTGTCGATCCCGATGGAACAGCCAGACCAGGCCCTGATTGCCTCGACTTCCCTAATGGCACAGTTATAAGCCCCGATGGAAACCAACTGGTAATAGCAGAGTCATATGGTTCTCGTCTGCTGTCTTTCGATGTCCAACCAGATGGTTCCCTGACCGGGAGACGACTGTTTGCGGATTTAGGTACACGAGTCCCAGACGGAATTTGTTTAGACGAAGAGGGCGGTATTTGGGTAGGCGACCCGGTCAACCACTCTGTTTTCAGAGTTATCGACGGGGGAGAAGTGACTGACCATATCGAATTAGAACTCAACTGTTACGCATGCATGTTGGGTGGGCAGGACCGCAAAACCCTGTACCTCATTACTGCACCGACGTCTGGTCGAGGTGGAGCCGCAGACCAACGAGAAGGACGAATCGAAAGGGTTCGGGTACCGGTAGCGGGCGCCGGCTCTCCGTAGGCGAGTTGCTGACAATTTAGAATTTGAGGGGATTTCCGGCGCTCCACTCGAGTTGCTCTTCAGCCAAATTTAGTTTGACCTGTCTCCAAGTCAGTTCGACATCATTATCGTCCCCGGCGTCGACCATTAATTCGAACATTCCGTCATCAGTTTCTTCGCCCGGCCGAGCCAGAAGCGCCATAAAAGCCTCTGCCATCTCACTGGGTTCTAACATTCGCGGTTGCCAACGCCCGAAAACTCTTTCGTTATCGACGTACTCATCGGTCATGCTCGTGCGAATGAAGGGAAACATCAACGAGAAACTCTGAACTAAATCAGAGCTTCGACCGAGATTTACCTTCAATACCTTGGGCAACTGTAAGACTGCCCAATTGCTAATCGCGTAACCAGGGACTGCCGGCCCGGGATCGATCGCTTGCCGAGACGATACATAAACCAACTGGATTGGTTCATTATGATGAACGGCCTCTCCTGCCCAAAGGTGAGTTGAAGCTAAAAATCCATCGATTTTGGTGTCGAGTACCAAACGGGATTCGTCCAGGCTGTCTAGAAAATGCTGACGCACTCTGGCGCGCCGAACGGCGCTTGGCTCGCCATCTTCCTCTTTAAGGGCGCGACCAAAGTTATAACCCGATTCGGTGAGTCCCGAGTTGCAGATTACGAGGTTGGGTGGAAGGCCTCCCATCTGTTCTATGACGTAGCTTCTGGATGCCCACAAGTCGCGCAAGTTGGTTACATCTGCTTGGACCGGGAAGGCATTGACTCCCTCTGAACGGAGTTGGTTGACAAGGTCGAATCCGTCTTCGTAGCTGCGATGAAAGTGGACTCCAACCGAATCAGCGCCGTTGAGTCCAGCGGATAGAGCGAACGCTTGGCCGATACCCCCGTCTTTGCCAGCGCCGGTAATGAATACGCGCTTTTTTTCGACCGCCGATCTGTATTCATCGAAACGGAAAGCATCCGTCGGAGCCGTATAGGTCATCGCTGACACTCCAAAGTGGGGAAGTGGAAGGATGACGTTATCTGCCAAACCCCGGAATCCCCGCGAACTTCCTTATGTAGGGTTTTGTTTTAGTTGGGCTGCTTCCACATAAGAGCATTCCGTCTCATTGTCGCCACCAAGACGTCATCCTGATTGTGTGATCGGTGTTCGAATAAAACGATCCCTTGATTTGGTTTGCTAGAAGATTCGCGGACGCTGATTACTTCGGTCTCAACGCGAAGAGTGTCCCCGTGAAACACCGGAGCAGGAAAATTCATTTCCTCGAAACCCAAGTTGGCGACCGTGGTGCCATGGGTCGTTTCGTGAACGGAAATTCCTACGACGAGAGCAGCCGTGAACATAGAGTTCACCAAAGGTCGTCCGAATTGGGTCTCCTTCTCTGCGTAGTCAAAATCGAGGTGAAGTGCAGCCGGATTCATAGTCATCGTCGTAAACATGATGTTGTCGGTTTCGGTGACTGTTCGACGAAGGCGATGGCGTATCACAAGTCCAGGAGTTAGTTCTTCGAACCAAAGCCCTCCATGGGGTCTTTCATCGGTCAAGACAAATCCTCTCCATTGTTTAGGACGCTAAGTCGTTCATTCCGGGAATTTCACAGGCCTGATCTAAATCAATGACTTCGTGCACTATTGCGTTTTGATGGGGCCCGGCGCACCACGAAGGCATGACCATCGTGTATAGACCACTTCCGCCCGCTTGCAAAACGAGTATTCGGTTTGGGTCTTTCAAGATGTGAATAAGATCATCGTCTGCTGCTTCGCTGCTGCCGTCTGCAGCATCATCCTGCAGCGTTTGGGAGTAAAAAGTTGGGCTAATTCGCCGCATTGTTCCAACGGATATGGTGGCTCGACTTGCGAGTTCGGCCTGCACATCTTGCCGGGAAAGACCAGCGCGCTTAATTACTTCGGCATGATCAGGATTCATCATGACGGTAATTGCGCCATTTCTTAAGTGAACGTTGTTGCTGCCAGGATTCGCCATCACTAAGGCGATTACATCAAGTAATCCTTCTACTGAGGCAGGATCATCTCTGTCGCCCGTAAAGAATGTGGAGTGAGGAGCTTCTGCCCCGGTAATTATCACTGCGCTTTCATCGGCTTCATAACCGAAAGTGGTGTGTAAGCCTGGAAAAGGACTGTTCTCTTCATCTTCAGCAACACAGTAAGTAAATTTGCCAGGGTGTCCATGAAGTGCCATATCTGAAGAGCCCGGCCGGGCACCACCGATATTGATCATGGCGAGCCGTAAAGCGCGCCCTATAGAAGCGTTGGCTCTATGTCCAGGGCCCATGGCGCCAAATCCCGAAGCGATTCCGCCACACGCATGTCTTGCTGGCCCGCAGACAATCATCAGTGGAGCGGTGCAATGTGTGGTCGCTTGCATCTCGGTGAGATCAAATTCGGGTTGGCAGACTGCCCGGACGGCAGCCACAACTACAGGGATATGGTCGGGTAGACAACCAGCCATTACTGCAGCAGCACAGACTTTTTCGATGGTCGCAGCACCATGCAGAGGCCCCATAACACCGAGCACCAAATCAGGTTCATATCCGGTAGATAGAACCATCCGAGCCACTCTTTCGGCTGTCGGGATCACTACCGGAAGACCGTCAGTGCAGCCGAGCTCGTGTAGTCGCTCTAGGGCATCATGTTCCGAGGCTGCTTCAAGCAAACTCATTTTCGAACCGGTTCCGTTCTGTTTAAGAGCTTAGAAATTCGATGATGGATGGTGTGATGTCAGAAGCGACCTCAGCCATTTTGTCTTCACCGGTCCCAGCAACAGGGTGAGGCAGTTTCACCCTAGGAACCTCGGGCATACCTGAAGAGTTAGCGAAGAAATCACCTTGGGGCCAAAATTCTTCGGTGACTAAGGCCACAGAGGGGATCCCGAGTCGAGCTACTGAGATGCTGTCACGCACGGTGCCAGAGGTGCAGCTGCCTCAATGGCCGTAGGCAGCGACTACTGCCTGACACTCGGCTTGGATGTCCTCAAGCATTTTGCCGCCGACAACTGACGAGGCGTCGCCTTTGTCGTATCGAACAAACGATGCTGTAGGAACTGCTTGTGCGAGTGTCTTCTCTACATGATCTAAGAATCGAACGCTGTCAGGAAACCCGTTAGCTACAAGCCCGATAGTGACCGGCTTGTTTAAGTCAACCTTAATTTCATAGGGCTCAGCTACCGCCTTCGGTTGAGCACGAGGGTCGTGAAACTCAGTTGTTGTGGTCATGGTTCATCCCTATCAATGTGATGCTCTTCAACTGTCGATCATCTCAGTTGAGACCATCTTAGCTCTCGTCCTTTAGCTGTCGAAGAAACATACCGTTATCGAAATAATCTCGCCAGAAGGTAATCAGACCTTCGTTCACTTCAAATATTCCCATTACGGGTAGTTCAATACTGCGGCCGCTTGCCGTGTTGAAACGATCAAGGCGCTCATTCATGACGGTGTTACCGGAGCAAGTCTGGCGTACTACCTCAAATTCCACGGGGCCTTCACCTTTTAAGAGACCGCTTAAGAATTGGAGCATGTCTTCTTTGCCGTTCATGTCGCCTATGGGAACGTTGTCGTAATAGCAATCCTCCGAAACGTGTTCTAGTGCGGCGCCAAGATCACGTGCCTCGATCTTCGCAATAAACGAATTAACTATGTCTTCAGGTTTCTCTACATCACTCATAATGCACAATTCTTGCAGGATCTCGTAAAGCGTGCTCATCCGTGGGAGGCTATGTTCATGCGCTTTCAAGACAAGGTCGTAGTTGTAACAGGGGCAGCGGGTGGAATTGGATTAGCCGCGGTGCGTCGATTCGCTTCAGAAGGAGCGCGTATTTTAGCCGTAGACCTAGAAGGGTCGGATTTGGATGCAGCTACAGCTGAAGCCGACCCGTTTGGAGTCGAAGTGGTTACTCACGCAGCCGATTGCAGCCTTGCCGCAGACGTATCTGGCTATATCGATCGGTGCGTAAACGAATTTGGTCGACTTGACGTGCTGTTCAACAATGCTGGTATCGAGGGTCGAATTATGAGCCTCCTTGAGTATCCAGAAGATGACTTTGACAAGGTCATTAATATCAACCTTCGCGGCGTATGGCTTGGCATGAAATACGCTGCCCCCGCGATGTTTTCTGACGGCGGTGGGTCAATAATTAATACGGCGTCCACTGCAGGGTTAATGGGCGCCCGTGGCTTGTCGGCTTACGTCGCGAGCAAGCACGGCGTTGTCGGACTCACAAAATCAGCGGCTCTTGAACTTGTGCCGCAAGGCGTCAGAGTTAACGCAGTGTGCCCATCACCTATCGAAACTCGAATGATGAGAAGCCTTGAAGAAGGCTTTGGAGGTGATCAGGCTGAAATGATTCGCAAAGACCTCGCCTCCAGGAACCCAATGGGCCGTTACGGTGAACCCGACGAAGTAGCGGCGCTCGTGGCCTTCCTCGCATCAGATGACGCCAGCTATATCAATGGTGGGATATACACCGTAGATGGTGGTTCGACGGGCGGCAGATGAGTACCAACTCGCGCGTTCACGACATAGGAGGCACCCAAGGGTGGGGAGAGGTTCCGTATGACCCAAACGAACCGGTCTTTCATAACGATTGGGAACGGAGGGTTTTTGGTCTCATGTTCCAGGTTCTTCCCCACACAGCGAAACGACCCGGAGAGTTTCGACATGCTCTTGAAAGGTTGGCTCCCGAAGACTATTTCTGTCCCGACGGATACTACGGGCGTTGGCGGGCAGCTATAGAAGTCCTTCTCGACGAATACGGCCATGTCGACAAAGTAGAGCTAGATGATCTTTTAGGAGTCCTGCCAGGAACGAGTCCTGGACATCGGGTCGCGAAAATTGCCGAGGTACCTTCGGAAAACCTGCCACCGGATCGACTTACTCGAAAACCAGAACACCGGACAGTAAGACGTGAACTCGAAGAGTCTTCGCGGTTCCAAGTAGGTGACCGTGTCGTTGCTATGGGCAACAGTGGGATGGGGCACACCCGACTGCCCGAGTACGTCCGAAGTATTCCCGGCACTGTGGTGAAGATCCATCCGGCAGAAGTTTTGCCGGATAGCACAGCCCACAACCTTGGTGAGCGGCCCCAACATGTTTTGTGCGTTGCGTACCACGCTAAAGATCTGTGGGGAGAGGCCGCTGAAGAAAATGTGGTTATAAACGTTGACTTGTACGAGAATTACTTGGAGATGGAAACGGAACCTTCATGAATGAACACGAGCATCACCACCATGAGGTTGACCCGAAAACAGCTGAAGTAAGAACAGAAGCACTTGAAGATTTGCTTGTGGAGAAAGGCCTCATCGACAGAGCCCGAGTCGATGCGTTAATTGAACGGTTTGAACATGATCTAGGTCCCATGGTTGGCGCTCACCTAGTCGCCAAATCGTGGCTTGAGCCGCAGTTCCGGGACAGCCTTCTCGACAATGCTGACCGAGTCTTAGAGGAAGAGGATATTAAAGGCGCGGAAATCGAACATGTGGAAGTCAAAGCAAATGAACCAGGCATCCACAACGTCGTTGTATGCACCCTTTGTTCCTGCTACCCGTGGGCCCTCTTGGGATTACCACCGAGTTGGTACAAAAGCCCGGAATACAGATCGCGAGTAGTTCGTGAACCTCGCAAGGTTCTGCAAGAGATGGGGCTGTCCCTCGATGCTGACACAGAAATTCGGGTGTGGGATAGCAGTTCAGAAACGAGGTTCCTGGTCCTGCCTGAGCGACCGCCGGGAACCGAAGAGCTTGGTCTTGAAGAGCTAGCTCAGCTCGTGACTAGAGACTCGATGATCGGTGTCGCTAAGGTCAAAGCTTTGTGACCGGCGTTGAAATTTTGGACGGTTCGCAGGCGGCTCCGCCTCGAGATAATGGAGAGTTGATTTTCGAGGCTCCATGGCAAAGCAGAGCATTTGGTGTCGTAGCGGATCTCGTGGACTCAGGTTCTTTTACTTGGGCTGAGTTTCGGCATTCTCTGATTAGCGCCATACAGACTTGGGAAACGCTCGAAACGCAAGACCAGCCGCCTTGGGACTACTACAGCTGTTGGGTCTCAGCGTTAGAACAGTTGCTTTTCGAGAAAGTCTTGCTCGATCCAGCAGAAATAGATCTTCGATCACGAGAATATGTTGACCGTCCACATGGGCATGACCACTGATGGTAGAGCTACGTCCAAATGACTCTGTAACTAAACATTTCCCGAGGTCTCTTCCCACCACCAAGATGACTTAAGCATGTAGCAACGGCGTCGAGGACCCTCTGCATCTAGGTCTAAGGATTCATAAGACACATCACCCGAGTAAAAAGCCACCATCCCGGGGTCTGCGCCCTCCACCTCCTTTATGTGCGTGTGGAAGCACTGAGGTTGGCGAATGGCGGCACACGCTTCTTGAACGGAACTAAAGCCTCGGAGCCAATCGAGGGTGCAGAAGGTTGGGGTGACCATCTCTATTTCGCCATCGGACCGTCTTCGTAGCGCGTCTGCTGGAGTCATCCAATGGTGATCAGTAATTTCACCGTGGTCGATAGAAATATCGAGGCTTTCCGGTGCCTCTGCCAAGAAGAATTGGGTTGAAAAGCGTTTAGGACGAACAGCTGGAGGAAGCCAATGCGCAAAATGATGCAGTTCTGTGCCTGACAGATCAATCCCTGCTTCTTCTTGTGCTTCCCGAATGGCCGCAGCGCGAAATCCCCGGCCGTCGCCCTCATCGCATACCTCGACAGCCGCGGTGTCAGAACGGTCAGCCGGGTCAACCTTGCCGCCAGGGAAAACCCACATTCCTCCGAAATAAATCTTGGAGTTTCGGCGAAGCATAAGCACCTCTATGCCATTAGAGCTATCACGAGCGACGACGACCGTTGCAGCGTCAATGGGCTCTGCAATCTGAGTCAAAATTGTTCCTTAGTCTTGTGAACTAACCGTTCAGAACCTGCATCGAGACCGGGCAGCTGTTGGGTTACAGAACCAGCGTGGTCGGCGGCGAGCTTCAGAACCACTGTCTCCAACTCAGCCCAAGAAGCAACTCTCGGACCCTCGATATGGCGGTTGTATGGCTGGTCAAAAGTAATCACCTTGTTGCCAGCTTCGCGCAGGCCTTCCACGTTGTGAGGGCCATCATCCACATAGGCATGGGCGGCGACGTCCGGTTTCTCCCCAACAAAACAGACATCTCGATAAGGGATGCGCTTCTGGTCCAGCCAGTGCGCTGTATCGGCTATGGCTACAGCATGCCCCCAATTGACATAGAGGCGATGCGTAACTACTCGAATCCAAATGCCGGCATCGGAAAGACGCCAAAGGGTCTCGGCACAACCCGGGGCAACTTCCATATCCCTGAACATGCGATGTTCCATAACGGCAACGCGATGAAGTCGTTCAAAGTCATCCGGACCAAAGCCCCACTCCCTAAAGTCCCAGCTTCGTTCTAGCGGGAGCGACTGTTCATCCACCCCCAATTCTTTCGCAACAATTTCCCGAAAAATTTCAGTGTGCAAGCCACAGACCCCATCAAGGTCGACGCCTAAAATGAAGTCGTTCATCCTCGACGCCTTCGGAACCTATTGCGCTTTGTTGGAGGCTCCTCAATGGCTGGGAGTTTCAACCAAGAATCTGAGATTTCGGTCTGACCATCAATCCGTATTTGTTCAAGCTCAGCTCGTGTCCACGGCTCTGAACGCGGGTCTATAGCTCGGTAGCGAGATTCAAGATGTTCGAAGTTCTCTTCGGTAATCACATTTTCGATCAACTGACAAGGGGTCCAGCTTTCGATGTTGCCCAGCCAGATGTAGCTATCAGCGACATCTTTCAGTCGTAGTGAGGTGTCCTTGCCATCTAACGAGCCGACGACCTCGTTCAAACCCACATTGCCCAATGTTGCAAGCTCCAAGGAAATTCCGAAGGTCTCGGGCTTTTCTGGCGCTGCTGCTATTAATGATTCGACGCGCTCCGCCGCTTGACTATCGGAAACGGACCCGTGAAATATTGCGCGGGCCACCCCTTCTCCCATCCAACGGTGCAAGAGATTCCCGACACTGACCGTGGGTAAACCCTCTTCCCACTGAATGAGCCTGGTCGTAGTGCGTTCGCCGGACATCAGCACAACAGCACGTCCACCTGAACGCAGCACTTCATTCGTCAGAGTATTAGCCATATGGAATGCCGCGATATCGCGGTAATGACCGCCCATCCACCAATTTCTAAGCTCTAATTCTGCGGCCGATCTTCCTTCAAGGAGCGATGGGTCCTCTACGTAGGTTGGAAAGCCCAAACCAACTACCCGAAAACGAGGAGCTTGCGGGTCAAGGCTCTTATTCAAGGACCATGCACTTCTAAGAACCTCAGCGTATTCGAAGTACGTGAATCCGATCCCGAGCAAATCAATAAACAAATTTGTGCATCCGACCTCATCCCAGGACTCCGAAGTTAATAACTGATCTAGAGATCCCTGAGTCCGCGAATTTGTGAATTCCCATGCCAGGTTGTGCACGCCGGCTTCGTAAAGGTCAGGCAATACCTGTGAAATAAACTGGACGTGTTGTGCTATTCCAGTTTGGTCACCCAAAAGTACCAATTGCTTGGACCGGGCTAATTCAACTAGGTGGTCGCTAGCTGATTGCAGCGAAGAACTTGGTTCTTGGTCGTCGACTTCTGACTTATTCATATGGTGTCTGCCATAACGTTAAACAATCTGTGTCCAGCTGAGTTCAGCTGCTGCTGCAGCGTTCTTTATAGCAACATCAAAGTCTCTCACAGTCGAATCAGGTTGCCTTAATAACGGATCCAGTGACCACTTGCGCGCTTCGGCAATATTCGTTTCGTCAACTAACCCTTGAAGGGGAGTTGGTCCCACCACATCTTTAGGACGTTCAAGAAAAATCCATCCGTTAGATAGCTGAGAAATATCGCCATTATCAAGTGATGTAGAGCAGGGAAGTCTTCCGATGGGTCCTGAATTTACGTCGAAAGCGACAGGAAAGTGAGGATTCTTTGTATGAGCAAAAGCAGCATCTAAATATCCATCAGCGGGCATAGCAAAAAGCCCATGTTCTCCGTCAGCAGCCAAGGGTTGGTGAAGAAGAACCGTTGCTGCTCGGTCAGCGATAGCGCTATAGACATGGTTTCCGCAACCGACCACTCTGCCATCGACCACTTGGGTATCAATTTGGTCCATCGTCGCGTGGGGTCGTCTTCTCATTCGAGTTAACGCATTTCCAGTCCTAGTTAGAACCAGGGCCTTATGTCCGTGTTCCACAAACTCTTTAAGTAAGACATCAGCCATATGTCTAGAAGCTGGACCTCTAGGACGTAAATGTTCCCAAGCATAAGGTGACAGCAAATCAGCGTTGTCAGTGACCGCGTCAACATCGATGTCGTAGTCAAGCGCTACTATCCGAAATGGCGTTGAACCCGACATCCGGGCTCGGTTCACAGCCCAAACAGCTCGCAGAATATCCAAGTATTCGAGGAAGGCGAAGTGGTAACGCAGACCCCAGCGAAACAAAGCTGACCTTGCTATGCCTTCGTCGAATTGGTCCGCGTTGACCAGTTCATCTAGCAGAGATTGATCATCCACACATGCCCACTCGATACCGAGCATATGAACACCTGCGGTGTTCACCGCGGGTACTAATTCCTGCAGAAACAATCCAGTTTTTCTGGAAGGGAGATCGTGGCCGACGAAAACGATTTCATGCCGATTGAAGAGATTCGAGACATACTCCACTGGCTCATGTCCGGTTGCAGAAATCTCATCGATGACTAGATCTAAATGTCCTGGATCGATGGAGGAGAGGCGACGACGTTCTCGGAAATGCTCAATTGTCTCAAGCATCGGGTCATCGCCGTGAATAGTCACCTGCTCGAGAGTACCTAGCGATAGAGGTTCTGGGATAGCTGTCTCCTCATATTCAAACCGATCCTCCGTGTCAGTCGGCCCTTCTGCGACGTATGGTGATGTGGCCGCTGCAACTGCTAGCTGAGAAAGTGAAGCGCTTCATGCCTATGCGTCTATACGACACTGCCCAAGCAGCTGTGGTTGATATCCAACTAGATGATCATGTCCGGATGTACGTATGCGGTATTACACCTTATGATTCAACTCATCTCGGTCACGCGGCGACCTATCTGAGCTATGACTTGATCATTCGCCGACTTGAAGATTTAGGGCATACCGTTCAACTAGTTCGGAATGTGACTGACGTAGACGACAGCATTCTGCCCAAAGCACGAGAATTGGGAATTGATTTTCTCGAGTTGGCTGAGACGGAGATGAACCGCTTCAGCCAAGACATGGTTGCATTGAATACACGTCGCGCAGACTCAGAACCGCGCGCTACGGAATCGATTGAGGGCATAGTTGACCTCATCAGCACTCTGGTAGAACGTGGCCATACCTATGCAAGTGAGGGAACCACCTATTTCGATGTCACCACCTTTCCGGCTTTTGGAAAACTGTCGCATTTAACCGATCAAGAGATGATTGCGCTTGCAGCTGAAAGAGGGGGGCGTCCGGATGACCCCAAGCAACGCAATCCACTGGATTTCGTTCTGTGGCAGCCCAGCGCAGATGATGAACCAAGCTGGGATTCCCCTTTTGGGTTGGGGAGACCTGGGTGGCATATCGAGTGTTCGGCTATGAGCATGAGCGCTTTGGGCCCGGCTCTAGATATTCACGGTGGTGGCGCCGATCTCATTTTTCCGCACCATGAATGTGAAATTGCGCAAAGTGAATCTGCAAACGGTGAACCTTTTTCCAAGTATTGGGTTCATGCAGGGTTAGTCGCCTACCAAGGGACAAAGATGTCTAAGTCTCTCGGCAACTTAGTTTTTGTCTCTGATCTGAGGAAAACAATTGACCCCCGTGCGATTCGGCTGGCCCTCATGGCACATCACTATCGATCTGGATTCGAGTGGTTTGACGACGAAGGACCTCAAGCACAAAGAGACCTTGAGCTGCTTGTTCGATCCACCGAAGGAGCGGAACCCGCGAAAGATGGGCCACTGATTGACCAAGTACGCGATGCGCTGGACGATGACCTCAACACTCCGCGAGTTCATCAATTGCTGCTCAAAGAGGCTCAGGCCATCGAAAAAGGAGAGACTTCCGCCTCTCCAGGTTGTCTTGTCGCGTCGGCGGCTTTGTGTGGAATAGAACTCCGATGAAGTACTAGCGATCCGAGGTTGCCCGATGGAAGAGCTCCACGGGGTTAGCCTGTCAACAATGAAGTCAATCGCCATCGTTAACCAAAAAGGGGGAGTCGGTAAAACCACCATTACGTTGGGTATTGCTGAAGCGGCTGCTGCTTCTGGATTGAACGTTCTGGTAGTTGATTTAGACCCTCAAGCTAATGCTTCGAGCGGCTTGGGTATATGGAATGGTGCACCTTCGATTGATGATGTTATGTGTGAGCCCAGAGCGGGCTCGGCCCTAGACGCGATATGTACCTCTCGTTGGCCCGAAGATGGACCGGTTCCAGATCTCATACCAGGGAGCCACCTTCTCGCTAGCCGCGAACCTTTGCTAGCGGCAGACCCAGTAGGTGCTCAGGACCGGTTGAGACTTGCTTTAGCTGGTGTCACTCACGACCTCGTGCTCATTGATTGCCCACCGTCTCTTGGTTTGCTTTCTATAAACGGTCTTTTTGCAGCTGATCGAGCAGTAATTGTCACTGAACCTGCAGCTTGGGCAGCGGATGGAGTTGATCTGATGCACAACACTGTTGAACGTGTGTCCGGTCGATTAGGCACTCCGCGATTGAGCGGGATTGTCACCAACCGGGTCGGTCGAACTCGTGATAATCGCTATTGGAGTGAACAACTAGAAGAACGATTTGGAACCCTCTTACTGCCGCAGATCCAGCTAAGGGCCGCGATAGCGGAAGCCTCAGGGCAGTCCACAACACTCCGAGCCTTGGGTAAGCGTCCAGGCGCTACCGAGGCAGCTTCACAATTTGATGCATTATGGGCAGAACTAAGCGGCGACGTGGGCTTCAGTGAAAGCAATGGACGTCCAGAGGCAGCCTTTGAAACTCCAAGCACTACTATTGACTCTTGAAGGAGTGGCGATGGCCGGCTACGACACGAACCGACCCCGACCCACCGATAGTGGTTCGTTCGTTGGGCTTCCAGGTGACCCTGTAGTCGCTCGCCCGAGCTCTGACCTTGAGACAGATGAAGAAGACACACCTGACGCGGTTATCGTCCCTGAAGAAGATGACGACACAGGACCAACCCTCCAAAGCGTCCCCCAAGCCGTGCCGCCGCTGGACCGAAGAGTGCCGATGATGGCCATTTTGGGGACTATTGGAGGCCTAGTCGCAGTCCTATTTGTATGGCGACGCCTGTTAGGAAGGCGGGAATAGTGGGCTTCAACGTCTCTCCCCGGTCCCAAGATTGAAATCGTGAACTCTCTTGAACCTGAGTCTTTGACTTTCCGTCCTCGCCACTTAAGCCCTAGCTCTGCTTCCACTTTTCGTCAATGTCCCCGCCGGTGGCGATTGAGATATATCGACAAACTGCCGGATCCCAAAGGTGAACCAGCGGTACTTGGCACTTTCGTTCACGAGATACTCGAAGAGCTTTTAAGCCTTGAAGCCAAAGATCGATCGATTGATGCCGCTAGAGAAATTGCTCGGCAGCTATGGACCCGAATTCTTGATGATGAAGATTTTATCGCTTTGGGTTTTTCAGAAAGCGAAGTGAAGGCCTTCATGTGGAAGGCTTGGCGGCTCGTAGAGAGATATTTCGTCCTGGAAGACCCAGCCGAGGTCGAGGTAGTTCGCGCTGAACAAAAATTGTCAGTCGAAATTGGTGGGGTTCCCTTCTTCGGGATAGTGGATCTAACTGAGCGTGTTTCTTCTGGCCTTCGAGTTGTCGACTACAAGACCGGTAAGGCTCCAGGATCAAGGTACTTAGATGACAAATTGTCACAAGTGTGGCTTTACGCGGCAGCACTAGCTGAAGAAGATTTTGACGTAAGCGAAGTGCGCCTCATGTACCTAACGAGCGGGTCTATCGATCGACCTTTCGATTCCATGGCAGTTACCAGTGCTGTAGAAGGTCACCGCCAGACATGGGACCGTTTATGTCAGGCGATTGACGCTGACAACTTTTCTTATAAAACCGGTCCGCTATGCAATTGGTGCCCGTACTTAGATCATTGCCCTGAGGGAGCAGCCGAAGCCGAGAGACGCTACGGACCGCGAGACTAAGGATTCGCTGTCGAGTGCCTGAACTTCCTGAAGTAGAAACAATACGACGTCAACTCTGTAGAGAAGTTGTCAGTCAGACGGTGCTTCGAGCTGGGAGTCATCAATCTCAGAAATTTTTGCCTGCTAGGAAAACTAAGGGCCGCAGATTTATCGGATTAGGTCGGCGAGGGAAATATTTGATCGGAGAATTCGACAATGAGACGGAGCTCATTATCCACCTCGGTATGACAGGGCAGTTGCTAGTCGATAAAGAAGAAGCCTCGAATAAGCTGGATCCATACTGTCGGGCCTGGTGGTCATTGGCTAACGGGAAGACGGTTGTCTTTAGAGATGTTCGGAGGTTTGGGCGGATAGCCGTCGTAAACAAAGGTGAATATTCGAACATCCCCACGCTCAGAGACATGGGCCCGGAACCTTTTTCGGTTGAACTCACTGGCGACGATATTTGGCTTCGAACGAAGGGACGGAGGAGTCGAATAAAAACCCAACTCCTAAGCCAACGCCTCATTGCCGGAGTTGGAAATATTTATGCGGACGAAGCTCTGTTTCTTGCCCGAATTAATCCAGCCTTGAGATCAATTAGTCGCCCACAAGCCGAGAGGCTTCTCGATTCTGTCCGCACTGTCTTTTCTGAAGCGATCGAGAGGGGTGGAACAACATTGCGTGATTACCGAAACCTTGAAGGCGAAGGATCAAATCAACACCACCTCAAGTGTTATGGCCGGTCAGGTGAGTCGTGTGTCGTCTGTGGCTCCATCCTTCGTCTACGAGTCATTGATGCACGCTCGACAACTTGGTGCCCACAGTGTCAGGCCCGCTGAATGAGGCTCAACTGATTTTGGGTTTCGAAGTTTTGACACGTGAAACCAAGACGCAGGCCACAAGGGAACTGATCATAATGAAACCGAACGCCCATTTATAGAGATCGTAAGCCTCACCCGCGTTAGACGGCTCGCCTGTAATTGCGAACATAACGGCTAGACCGAGAGCGCCGCCGAACTGTCGCGCTGTCTGGGTAACTCCGCCTGCAAGACTGAAATATTCAGGTGATACTTGCGAGACGCCAGCGGCAGCAAGTACCCCCAAAGTCATTCCCATTCCTGTGGCACTTAATAAGAGTCCCGGCAGGTAGCCCGACCAATAGTTGGCCTGTTCGGTGAGCATCGTGATCCACCAAAACATTCCAAATGCGCAGATGAAGGTTCCTGGCCCGGCTACGGATCGATGACCGTAACGGTCAGCCAGAGGCCCCGCGAACGTCGCTCCGACGGTGACCGCAAGCGCACCCACAGCGGTAGATAACCCGGTTACACCTATCGAATAATCCCATGCATCTGTCAAAAACAGGACTAGGGAAAGCATCAGTGCATACATCCCCAAAGTGAAAACGAACAATGCGACTGATGCTCGGCGGAATGACTGGATATGAACCAATGCTTTGGGGAGTATTGGTTCGGGGTGCCGTTTATTGCGATAGGCGAAAGAAACAAACAGCATGATCCCGGCTGTTGCTGAAATCACAGTCCCAGCTGATAACCAACCCCATTTGCGCCCTTGAACAATGGCCAACACAACTAGAGCTGTCGCGCAAGAAAGTAGGGCACCACCGGTTATGTCCGGTTTCGCTGCTGACTCATCTTTGGGAGTTTCGTTGAAGACTTGTTTACTCAAAACGAATGCGCCTGCACCGATCGGCAAATTGATCAAAAAGGCCCATCTCCAATTAGCTAGTTCGATGATCCCGGCACCTATGGCCGGTCCGAAAGCGTTAGCAGAAGCAAAACAAGCTCCCCAAAGAGTTACCGCTGTTGCCCTCCGTTCGGATGGCCATGAGGCAATTACCAGCCCCATAGAAGCAGGGGTAATTAAGGCCGCACCGACGCCCTGCAAAGCCCGCATCGCGATCAGAAAAAATGGAACTGGTGCCGCCGCAACTCCAATGGATGCCAGCACAAACACAGCCAAACCGAAAGACATCACGCGTAATCGGCCGGCTCGATCTGCTAGCCGGCCGCTTACGACTAGTAACGCTGCATAGACCAGAACGTAAGCATTGAGTACCCAAGACAACTGAGCATTAGTAACGCCGTCAAAATCTCGTCGAAAGCTCGGGAATGCGACATTGACTATCGACCCATCGACACCCACCAAGAACATAGCTAAACCTGCAGCGACTAGAGCCAACCAAGCTCTTCGGGGGATAGTTACGTTGGGCATGCTCGAACCTTAAGCTCAGATAGCAGGCGACACGTAATTCATAAGTTGAATGGTTGCGAGCTCAATCAGACTGTCTATGACGGTTGACAGCTGTCACACCACCAGCAACTTCTGCCGGCAAGTTTGGTCACCTTGATTAAAGAGTTGCAACGGCGACAAAGTTGTCCTTCACGTTTGTACACGTATAGGGCATCTTCAGGTTTCAAACGACCTGCGGCCATTCCAGAATCCGTTTGGCTCACCGTCACGATCCGGTTCAGTCGAACTCCTTGACGCAGTTGAGATACCGATACGTCCCACAGGTCTCTGAACTCGGTCGGCGTCAGATCGCACGATGGGCGCTCAGGATGAATCCCTAACAAGAAAAGAAACTCGGCTCGATAAACATTCCCAATTCCTGCGATCACTGATTGATCTAACAGAGAAATAGCGATGGGAGTTTTACGGTTGCTTAGGCCAGAGGCGAAGTCCTCCCATTTGCCGCCCCGGCGAAGCGGATCAGGCCCCAATTCGTCAACAACTTCCAATAACTCCTCTTTGGGTATGAGAGCACATTTTTGTGGCCCGGTTAGATGCCATGCTCTGGTGCCCTCTAGGCGAAGACGTACGGTGTCCGAAGGTTCCGATTCAAGAGGTTGCGGTCGGAACTTCCCGATGAGACCCAAGTGGATATGGAGGATGGTCTCTTCGGAAAAGGTAAGAAACAAATGTTTCCCAAAGGCTTCGCTCTTCACCAAAGCTTTCTGGTTTATAACCGAGGCCCCATACTCAAACCGACCTTGCGGCGAACAGGACGTGACGAGCCCTGTGTTTAGGTCAGCTCGTAAATCTTTAGACAATCGATGAATGGTGTGACCTTCAGGCACCGTATATTTCTAGTGCTTATGGAAACGTGAGGTCGACATATGGCGCTCGGAATTGAAGAAGTGCTGGTGGGTTGCTGGACTGATGAGGAAAATGCGACGGGTGTGACCGTTATTCTCCCACCACGAGGGTCCTTAGGAGCTGTAGCGGTGCGAGGAGGAGCCCCAGGGACGAGGGAGGCAGCAGCGCTTGGGCCTAATGGATCCGGACTGGAATGCCATGGAGTCGTCTTATGTGGCAATAGCGTTTTCGGTCTGGCCGCAGCCGATGGTGTAGTGGAATGGTGTGTAGAGCAAAGTCGTGGCCTGGAGTTGGCCTCTTCGATTGTCCCGGTCGTCGGCGGTGCTGTTATTTTCGACATAACTGGACCGGATAACCCCAGACCAGGGCCACTTGCAGGACGCTTAGCTTGCGAAGCGGCGACTACCTCGGACCCAACATCGAAAAGAATCGGTGTAGGGAGAGGCTGCACTGTGGGTAAAGCTGCTGGACGTGCCCATGGAAGCCCAGGCGGCCAGGGAATAGGAATTGCTCAGTCGGGGGAATTAACGGTTGGTGCGATCATTGCTGTAAATGCGTTTGGTGATGTCATCGATGCTGATGGTTCAGTCTTGGCAGGCTCCTCAGCTCCACCCGAAGCCCCCAGATACCCGTATGTGTCGATTGAAGAAATTTCCGCCTGGGAAGCGGGTGAAGAGAAGGCGAATACGACGATTGGATGCTTAGTGACCAACGCCCGACTCACAAAAGCTGAAGCTTGCCGAGTAGCGGACTTGGCGCATACGGGGATTGCAAGAACAATTGACCCGCCCCACACTTCAGTTGATGGTGATGCACTCTTCCTTCTATCCACTCAGAAAATTGAAGCAACACCTGACCTCGTCGCTGACCTCGGGACGAAAGCAGTCGCGCTGGCGATCCGGAATGCTGTGACCTAGCGACCGTCGTTTAATTAGAAAGTGCTGTGCCACCTAACTCCTCGCGGACTGTGTCAACATCTGAGCACCAGAGAAAGGAGGTGGTCCAAACAATGCCAATACTAAATAGGACTCTGGAGGTGGTCGGGCGCTGAAGCGGCCTACCAACTTGGGAGGAAGCTTCCTTCGTTATGCAACGAAGAGGTGGCGACTCCAACCCGGATCATCCCATCTGCTGGTGTGCGTGCCGGTCCTCGCGCAATTAAGCCCTAACTATTTTAGGTAGGCAACCCACCTCAGATGAACTAAAGCGCCCTCGCTCTTGTAGCGAGGGCGCTTCTATTAGGTGACTTGCTCTCGAATAGAGGTCTCCCTCTCGAAAATAAACCAGACGAAACTATCGTTCGAGATTTCTGATCTCACCTTGTAGTCGTGACTTAAGATTTTTGGGCAATTTGTCGACCACTAGGTCGTAGCTATCCTCGACCCATTCCGCAACTTCCTCCAGAGGCACCGACCCGTCTAGAGAAATGTGGTTCCAGTGCTTTTTGTGAAAGTTGCTAGCTCGGACAGCCGAATACTGCTGACGAAGTAATTCCGCTTTGCCAGGGTCACATTTGAGCATGACTGAAGCGGGATTGGAATGGAGCGGAAGCAGAGCAAACATTTTGCCCCCAACTTTGAAGACAGACACATGCTCGCCAAAGGGAAAATCCTCAACCGCTTCAGGCTGAGCTAAACAAGTTTGAACTAAGAGGTTTCGACTCATTCTCGGCCCATTCCACAATTAGAGCATCTCAAGTGTCACTATGCGACCGTGACAAATAGTGATCAAACGCTCGAATTCGAATGTCCGCGTTGTTCAGGAGCAGCTAAGGAGACCTTCTACGGACCTTGCGAAGTTTGTCGCGACGATCTGCGACAGAAGTTTGCAGCAAAAGCGCGCGATGTCGATAGCGAACGCTACGAGCCAAAAATGAATGTGACCCCTAATGCCGTAGCCACAAAAGAATGAGGGAGACGGTGAATGGCTGGTGTACTCAATAGATCAGAGCAATGGGTGCCTAGGTGCCTTGTATGAAGCGCGAAGTTATGGTTCAGGCTGACCAATTGCTTAACTTCTGAATTGTCTCAAGCGCCTCGCTGGTAGAACCGGCGAACGAAAATCGAATAAACCGATGCCCTTCGCTAGGGTCAAAGTCGATACCCGGAGTTACCGCTATCCCTAGCTCGCTGAGCCATTGTTGGGCTAACTCTTGGCTGTCATTACACAAGTGGTCTACTTGTGCCCAGATATAGAAAGCGCCGTCGGCAGGAGCGAGCTTATCGACTCCGACACTAGGTAAACCTTCCAAGAGAATCTGCCGATTAGTGCGATAGCGGTCAAGGTTGGTCTCAAGTTCATCGTGGCTGTCAAACGCACCAAGGGCGGCATGTTGAGAGACTGAAGCTGCGGCGATGAAAGCATTTTGCGCCAGACGTTCAACTGGTGAGACCAAAGTCTCGGGCAAGACCAGCCATCCGACTCGCCACCCTGTCATAGAAAAGTATTTTGAAAAACTATTAACTACGACAGCCTCCTCCCAAAATGAGGCCGCGGTTGGGGCTGCGGTCCCGTAAGTAACACCGTGGTAAATCTCATCTGAAATGAGCCGAACTTCGTTGGCTTGACACCAGTTAACTATCTCCAAAAGTTCGTTTTCTAGGAGCATGGTCCCAGTTGGATTGGACGGGCTGGCTACAACGAGCCCGTCAATTGGACCGAGTGACTCAAGCCCCTCCGGTGAGGGTTGAAAACGTGTTTCGGGCCCGACAGGCAGATCTACGACATCGACATCTAACGCTCGCAGCACATTTCGATAACAGGGGTAACCCGGAGTGGGAACAGCTACTCGATCACCAGATTCGAAACAAGCGAGAAAAGCCAAGGTAAACGCGCCGCTAGCCCCCATGGTGATCGCTATACGCGAGGGTGGGATCTCAGTCTTATACCACTCAAGGTAGTGAAGACTTAAGCGCTCGCGAAGAGGTTCCATCCCCATCGCAGAGGTGTAACCAAGAATTTCCTTTTCGATTGCCTTGATAGCGTTTTGCCTTGCTCCTAAAGGAGCTGGTGTAGAAGGTTGACCGACCTCAAGATGAAGGACCTCTTTCCCGGTACTTTCTCTCTCCGCTGCTGATCGCATTACCTCCATGACATAAAAGGGAGCAATGTTGGATCGGTTAGAAATTTTGATTGCCATACCAAGGATTGTGGCGGTTATTAGTCAGTTTGGTAGGTCTTTTGAACTTTCAAAGCTCCTCTGAGAACCTTTGACCCCAGAAAAAAGGGTTTACGAAGAAAGAGGCCTTTCTACAACTCGTCTTATGGACCATGCTGTAGGTATGAGCAGCGCGTTGATGACGGACCTCTACGAGGTCACAATGCTTGATGCAGCGCTCCGATCAGGAGTGGCAGCGCGGCGCGCCACCTTTGAAGTTTTCGCGAGACGGCTACCAGCGGGACGCGGGTACGGCGTGGTGGCCGGACCGGGCCGATTGGTTGAGCAGCTGGCCAACTTCCGTTTCTCGGCTGATCAAATCGAGTACCTATACGGACTCGGCCGTTTCACCGACGATCTTTTGGATTATCTCAAATCCTTTCAATTCCAAGGAGAGGTATGGAGCTACAGAGAAGGCGACTTTTATGTACCTGGTAGTCCGGTATTAAGAGTTGATTGTTCCTTTGGAGCAGGTCTTCTTCTCGAGACCCTCGTTCTGTCGGTCCTAAATCATGATTGTGCAGTTGCTTCAGCCGCCGCGCGAATGCATGACGTGGCTAACGGTCGACATCTCATCGAGATGGGCGGCCGGAGAACACATGAAGAAGCGGCGGTAGCTGCTGCGAGAGCGGCTTGGCTAGTTGGCTTCGACACCACGTCGAACATGGAAGCTGGGATTCGTTTTAACGTGCCAACAGCAGGCACATCAGCACATGCTTTTACGCTTGCACATGACGACGAAGAATCTGCGTTCGAAGCGCAGATCGAAGCGCATGGTCTAGAAACGACGTTGCTTGTGGATACATACGAAATAGAGACTGGTATCGACCGGGCGTTAGCCGCAGCGAAAAGGCTGGGAGGAGTCCCTGGGGCCATTCGAATTGACTCAGGAAACCTCGCGAATGAGGCACTGAGAGCCCGGAAAAAGTTAGACACAAACGATGCCCAATCGACGCGCATCGTCGTCTCAGGTGACCTTGATGAATACCGAATCGCCGACCTAGCTGACCTGCCCATAGATGGATACGGCGTAGGAACGCAACTGGTAGTTGGGTCGGGCCACGCCACTGCTGGCATGGTCTACAAATTAGTGGCTATCGCCCGAAGATCAGGATCCCATGAGCCCGTTGTTCCGGTAGCGAAGTCGTCCGAAGGCAAGGCTACTAGGGGTGGAGTTGTGCGGCCGTACCGGATTATCGATCGAGGCACTGCAGTTGATGAAATTCTTGTTGAGCACGATAGGCCTGGACCGCCTGATGCTAGAGCACTGCACGTTCCGTTATTCAGAGCGTCGGGGTCGGCCTATCCGTACAGCCTTGAGGACGATCGAGATTTTCACCTTCGTGTCCGAAAGGAGTTGCCGGATTCCATGCGGCAACTCGACTCTGAACCTTTGTTCGAAGCGCGAACTTCGTAGACCTCCTGGGGTGGATTCCGGATTCGTTCTGGTGAGTCACTTGCTGACGAAGACACCTTGAGAAGCACCCGCCTCTAACGTTCGGGCTACGTCAATCACCCGCGGACCATCGCGTCGCACCACGGCGACAGCAGGACCATCAGCGGATACTTGATGTTCCCGGTCACCATCGAAGGCCAAAGTAGAAGGACCCAGTAATTCCACCTCTTCTCCTAAGTCGACTTTCTGAACTTTCTTAACTGGCACTTCTCTGTATAAGCCAGGAGCTATGGGGGCAGTGGTCAGCGCACCATCTGCACCACAGGTCACCAATATTGCTGCATCGTCATCTGCTCGGCATGTTGTATGTAGCCCGGCAACAGAGGAAACGCCAATGGTGTCAGGCTTAGCTGTGGTGACTAGCAACTGACGGAGGTTCATCGCATCAACTGGCAAGCGATTACCAACGAAATCATTGGCAAGAGTAGCGGCGTCGATGAGAGCGATGTCTTCTGATCCGTCGGAAAGCTTCAAGTGGACCACCTTTGAACGTGGCGCTACCGCGTGGAGATCAACCAGGCTCATTGCTACTAACCCGGCAGCAGCACCTGCCACTGTTGGTTCAACAAGTGAAGGGAAGACATTGTTTGTTCCGGTAGACATCGGGACCAATACTGCTTCAGGCCACGCTCTAGCTATAGTCCGGTTGGTTCCGTCACCTCCAAGAGTGATTATTACTCTGATGCCACGCTCCCTCATCGCAAGGGCAGCCCTCTCGGTGTCCATAGGGTCGACGCGGGCACCGATGTCCAGAATTTCTAGATCTGCATCCACCGGTAAATCAGCTAATGCTCCACTGGCGATCCCGAAAGGTTCTTTCATCGCGACTACGTGGGTCACACCAGCAGCTACTGCTCCTATAACAGCTCTCGCGATGCGATTACGTTTGTCCTCAGCGCTTGATACGCCTCCGCGAGCCGCGACCCGGCGGATATCTCGACCAGAAACAGGGTTCGCGATGATGCCAACACTCTCTGATTGATCCGTCACACCCTCCACCCTAGGCAAGGAATTGGCTCAACATCTGCTACAACAAGCTTGTGACTCAACCTCCGGTGGTGCTAACGATTGCGGGCTCAGATTCAGGAGGAGGTTCGGGACTCCAAGCAGATTTACGAACCTTCGCTGCTCAATCAGTTCACGGTGTTTGCGCATTAACTGTCGTTTCTTCTCAAAACACAAAAGAATTTCGGTCAGCCCTGCCAGTTCCAGCGTTGGACGTTCGGTCTCAAATCGAAGCGATTTTGGATGATTTTGAAGTCAAAGCTGTCAAGACAGGGCTTCTGTACTCTCAAGAAAATATTGAGTTAATCGGTGAGATGGCAGATGAAAACCTCTTTCCTTCGTTGATCATCGACCCAGTGATTGTTAATCGCCATGGCGAACTCTTGTATGAGAGTCAAACCATCGAATTGATGCGCCGACGGTTGATACCGAAGGCCTTAGTGCTAACCCCCAACCACCTCGAAGCGATGCATATCTTGGGTGACGAAATCAAGGACGACATCGAAGCGTTGTCGACAGCAGCGCTGCGTCTAACAGCTATGGGACCATCGGTCGTGGTCCTGACCGGGGGTCGCCGCGATTCACCTTCGATGGTTGACGTTGTCGCATGTAACGGAAAAATTTCTGTCTTAGAAGTTGAACGTTGTTCAACGAGCAATGTCCGTGGCACGGGCGATACCTTTTCGGCGGCAATTGCTGCAGGAATCGCAAAAGGAACAACAGCCCTGGAATCCATAAAAGAAGCTCAGGCTTTCACTGCAGCTGCAGTTCGTCGAGCAGCGAGTTGGAAACTGGGTTCAGGTGAAGGACCAATCGATCATCTAGGTCCCTTGAATGCAGTCGGCCTAGACTGAGAACGCTCTAACTTAATTTAGCCTTTGGGAGAACCTAGTGACGCGAGAGCAGTGGCGAAAAGAATATGAGGCCGGCAAAGTCCGAGACCTTGATTACGAGACCATGAGCGGTGTTCCTGTAGAACCGCTATATGCACCCAAAGATAATGATGTTGATGAATCGATAGGTTGGCCCGGTCAATACCCGTACACCCGCGGAGTGCACCCAAGCGGTTACAGGGGACGGTTATGGACTATGCGAATGTTTGCTGGCTTTGGCACCCCAGAAGATACCAACACAAGGTTTAAGGAAATCCTCGCAGCCGGAGGAGGAGGCCTATCAACGGCCTTCGACATGCCAACCCTTATGGGGCTTGATAGCGATGACGTCTTATCAGTCGGAGAAGTGGGCCGATGTGGTGTCGCCGTGGACACCATCGAAGATATGCGAATTCTGTATAACGATATCGATCTTGGGCAGACGACAACTTCAATGACCATAAACGCTCCAGCAGCGCCTGTCTGGGCCATGTTTGTTGCTAATGCCGAAGAACAAGGCACTGACAGAAGCACTCTCGGCGGGACGCTTCAAAATGACATCCTCAAAGAGTACCAAGCACAAAAAGAATGGGTTTTCCCTCCACGACCCTCGATGCGCCTCGTCGCTGACACCATCGAGTTTGCGAAAAATGAGATGCCACGATGGAACTCCGTATCCATAAGTGGCTATCACATCAGAGAAGCAGGCTCGACAGCAGCCCAGGAGTTAGCGTTCACCTTGGCCAATGGATTTGCCTACGTCGAAGCGGCCCTCCAGCGGGGACTGGCGGTAGATGAATTTGCTCCGCGGCTCAGCTTCTTTTTCAATGCCCATATCGATTTCTTTGAAGAAATCGCCAAATACAGGGCAGCTCGCAGGATATGGGCGCGATGGATGAAGGACCATTATGGGGCCCAGGATCCCAAGTCAATGATGCTTCGTTTCCACACCCAAACTGCAGGTGTGTCGCTTACCGCTCAGCAACCGGAAGTAAACGTGGCCAGAACAGCGATCGAAGCTCTTGCTGGAGTACTCGGAGGCACCCAGAGTTTGCACACGAACTCGATGGACGAAGCGCTTGCTCTGCCAACTGAAAAAGCAGCCCGAATAGCATTGCGCACCCAACAAGTTATTGCTCATGAAACCGGTGTCACCGATGTAGTGGACCCGTTAGGAGGTAGTTGGTTCATAGAAGAATTAACTGACCAGTTAGAAGCGGAAGCAGAAGCGATGTTCAGCCACATCGCCGAAGCTGGAAGCGGTTCGATGCTAGAAGGCGCGTTTGAACTCATTGATGAAGGTTGGTACCAGGGAAACATTGCAGACGCGGCATATGAGTTCGAAAAGAAAGTGAATGCTGGGCGCCGAATCGTAGTAGGAGTGAACGACTTCACTGAAGGCAATGAAGAAGACCAAATTGATCTTTTGAAGATCACCAGAGAAGACGAACAGCGACAGATTAAAAATCTGCAGCAAATAAAAGCTGACCGGAACCAAGCACAAGTTGATGAATCACTCGTCGCCCTAAGTCGTGCCGCCGAAACGGACGCGAACCTGATGTTGCCATTGATTAACAGCGTAAAAACGCGAGCGACGGTCGGCGAAATCATGAATACGTTGGCTGATGTATTCGGTCGCTATCAAGAAAAGCCTTTTATCTGAACAAGAGAGTCCGGTCTGCTTGAGCTACAAAGACAGGTAGTGTCAGGTCAAGTGAAACCGGTCGATGAGGACGCAATGTTGCAATCGAAGCCACATAAATTGCTCACTCCGATGCTTGCATTCGCGCTGATCGCTGCTGCGTGCGGTGGTGGAAGCGATCAAACTCAACTTGAACGTGAGCTGCAGGACAAAGCGGGAAGCGACATTCTTCCAGTGGAACTTGGGTTGGTCGATTGCCCAGAGGACTTAGTGGTGACACCGGAATCAGTTTTTATCTGTGCCAGTGAGGTCGCTGGTCAGTACTACGAATTACAAGTGCGCATCATCGATAAGCAAGGACAGTACTCCTACGCTCATAAGCATCACGCCTTGCAACTTGTAAATACAGAAGCGCTGCTGGCAGATCAGGTTGCCTATGAAGTCGGTTTTGACGTCATGGTCGATTGTGGCGACGACGAATACTTGGTGGCGCCGATTGGTAGTTCTTTTAATTGTTTGGTGACCCGAGTAGATGGCGGAGCCCAAGCCACTATTGAGGTTCGACTTGAAGATGCTCAAGGTCGGGTGAGTTGGGACCTCGTGCGGGCTTAGCCTTTTGATAATTGCCTGCCGCCTAATGCCATGAACCTGCTGGATGTCAGCAACATCTCTCTGTCCTTCGCGGACAAAGATCTTTTTTCTAATCTTTCCTTCACAATCGGCGTCAAAGACAGACTTGCTGTGTTGGGAATCAATGGATCGGGTAAGTCCACGCTACTAGCAGCTTTAGAAGGAAGAGAGACGGTAGACAGCGGGCTCATACGACGCCAAAAAAATCTATCTCTTTCGGTTCTTATGCAACGCCCCCAGCAGGGTGATGAAACCGTGAGCGCCGCGGTTGGAGAGAAGTGGGAGGGGAGAGCAGCGCTGGACCGTCTCGGCTTGACGCCACTATCCGATAAGAAGATTTCATCACTCTCAGGAGGTGAGCAAAAGCGAGCAGCGCTAGCAGCCGTCCTTCATGATCAAAATGCCAACTTGCTGCTACTAGATGAACCGACCAATCACCTAGATATTGAAGGAATTGAATACCTAGAGACTGTTATAAACAATTTTTCGGGCGCTGTTGTTTTCGTATCCCACGATAGGCATCTCATAGATCGTGTTGCCACGAAAACGCTTGAGATAACACCTCATGGTTGCTACATGAACGAAGGCGGATATCAAGAACACCTAGCTGCCAAGGCTGCTCGTGAACAGAAAACCGAACGCGATGAATCGAGCAGGCTTACCTTGGCTCGGAAAGAGTTAGCGTGGCTGCAACGAGGAGCCAGAGCTCGACGGAGAAAGCCTAAATCCCGACTTGCCATCGCCCATCAAACCCTTGAGGTCACGCAAAAAGAAGATTTTCGAAAGAGTTCACTCGCCCTAAACGAATTTCAGCAGCAACGTTTAGGTCGTAAAGTCGTTGATCTAGAGCGGGTCGCAATGTCGATCGGTGGCACAACGTTGTTCGAAGACGTGAACCTAAGTCTTTCCTCCAACGATCGACTTGGAATAGTAGGTCCGAATGGGGCGGGCAAATCAACACTCCTGAGTTTGATTGCCGGAGTGAGAGAGCCCGAAAAAGGAATAGTTACTCACGGATCAACTGTGCGCATCGGATATTTCGATCAGATGGGTCAGATGCCAAATCCAGATTGCACAGTGGAAGAAGTAATTGCAGGCCCCGGTGCACGTCTCGATCACAACCAGGCAGCCTTGCTTCGTCGATTCTGGTTTGAACCGGCAACACATCGAGCGCAAATTCGAACTCTCTCTGGTGGAGAGCAGAGGCGATTGCAGCTATTGGAGGTTCTCGCAGCGGAGCCGAACGTGTTACTGCTTGACGAACCGACGAACGATCTTGATATAGACACACTGCGCGCACTCGAAGATTGGCTTGACACCTTTGCCGGAGCACTAGTTGCAGTGACCCATGACCGGGTCTTTCTAGAACGCGTAGTTGACCATGTAGTAGCTGTAGGAACTGATGGATTCAGACAACTAGGAGCAGGAGAAGCGGTCTGGGAACAAGCACGGTCCAAGCCGAAAATCAATCCGAGAAACAACAAGGAACGTTCCAGCAGTTCGAAGTCAAGTGGACGTTCAATGTCCACTCTCAGACATGAGCTGAAAGAACTCGAAGTAGACCTTGACCGATTGAATAGCGAACAAGATGAGTGCACTGTCCGTCTAACCGACAAAGAACTCAGTCACGAAGCTCGACTAGAAACTTCCACCCAACTCGCCAAAGCTCTAGAACAGATGGAAGTTCTAGAGGAGCGATGGCTTGTCATCTCGGAAGAGATAGAGGGACGGGGATAGCCGCTCCGCTACTCTGCGCCTTATGAAGAGGCATACCCATAATTCCGCTGGAGAACTACGACCGCTGCGCTACCGACGGCCCTTTATCCATTGGACCGCCGTCATAGTGTCAGCATCCATGGTTTTGGCTGGCTTTTCGGCCTTAGTCGCAGCCCTATGAGTGAGATACAAGAAGCACCATTTCAAGGATTATCCCTAGAGCGTCTCTACGAAATTTTGCGCCTACGTGTCGAAGTCTTCGTGGTGGAGCAGGAATGCCCCTATCGGGAAATTGACAACCTTGATTTTGAAGCCACCCATGTATGGATCGATGATGAACAAGGTTTGGCCTCATATCTACGAGTTATAGAAGAAAAAGACAGCTGCAGAATTGGTCGGGTGGTGACCAGAGCGGATGCACGCTCTAAAGGCTTAAGCCGGAAACTTATCGAGCATGTCTTGGGTGGGACGGATGGTCCTTGGGTCCTATCCGCTCAATCGTATTTGAGGGATTGGTACCAAAATTTCGGGTTCAACCAAAATGGCCCGGAGTTCCTAGAAGATGGTATTCCCCACATTCCCATGCTTAGAGAATGAAGAAATAGGAAAGAACTAGATGTCGCAGCGGCTAAATATTGAGGTCGACCACTGTCCGTCCTTGGACCTTCCCAGCCAGAATCTCTGAACCCAATTCCGGGACTTCTTCCAACCCAACCGTGGTGGTCATAGCTGAGAGAACCTCTCGATCCAATAACTCATCAAGCCGCGCCCAGGCTTGCACTCTTGTCTCGAAAGGACACATCACGGAATCAATGCCTAAAAGATTTACGCCCCGAAGGAGGAATGGAATCACGGTGGTGTCGAGAGCATTGCCACCGGCCAGACCGCATGCGGCAACACTTGATCCGTACTGCATCTCCGTTAATACGTGGGCGAGAGTCGTATCACCGACCGCATCAATGCAACCACCCCAACGCTCAGATGAGAGTGGCCCAGAAGGCAACTCAGCTAATTCCTGTCGCGACACAATTTGTGTAGCGCCGAGTTTGGTCAAATAGTCAGATGTTTCGGGCCGACCGGTAGAGGCAGCAACCTCATAGCCAGCTTGCGCGAGAAGGTGCACAGCAACACTTCCTACTCCACCTGCTGCCCCCGTAACCAGGACGGGCTGAGTGCCAACCCCATGTTTTTCCAGCGCCTGCATTGCCAACATCGAAGTAAGTCCGGCTGTGCCAATGCTCATAGCATCTAACTCGGACAAGCCTTCTGGAAGTTTTACGAGCCAATCGGCGTTTACCCGTGCTTTTTGTGAGTAACCACCCCAATGAGCTTCTCCCACTCGCCACCCAGTCAAAACCACTCGGTCTCCTTGGGCATAACGGTCATCGCTGGAGGAGCTCACAACACCAGAAAAATCTATGCCCGGCACATGCGGATAGTCACGCACTAATCGACCGACCCCATTCAGGATCATTCCGTCCTTGTAGTTCAAAGTGCTGTAGGTGACATCAACGGTCACGTTCCCATCTGGAAGTTGGCTCTCGTCTAGTTCGGTTATTTCTGACGAAACGGCCTTGTCAGCCTGAGATAGAAGCACCGCCCGGAATGTCATGAAACCTCACCTACTCTTGTCTGTTCAACGGAAGTTGAGCTGCGCTTGGACCTTAGTCTTCCAAAGGGCGTCTGTCCCATGTCCCATTGACTGCAGATCTGTAGACTGAAGCTATGTCGGAAAGACAAATCGTCAGTGTTACGGAAACAGCTCTGGAAAAAGTTCTTGAACTGCGCGCCGGAGAAGAAGATGCGAACGAGCTCGCGTTGAGGATCGAAGTGGTCGGAATTCAGGGGGTCGACTACTCCTACGACCTCGCCTTCGAGGTGCTTAGCGAAGCGGATTCTGAAGATGTCCCCACGCATGTAGGTGGCGGGTTGACAGTTTTAGTTCCCGGTCGAGATGCTCCGAAACTTGAAGGGGCGACGTTAGATGTCCCAAGCAGTAGTGGCCAAGCAGGTTTGGTGTTGCGAAACCCCAATCGACCAGACCTTGGACCAAACGCGACCCTAGATCTGGATGGAAGTATCGAAGAGCAAGTACAAGAGGTGCTCGTCAAGAGGATCAACCCATCAATAGCGGCACACGGTGGATACGCAGAATTAGTTCGAGTCGAAGGTTCTACCGTCCTTATTAAATTAGGCGGTGGTTGCCAGGGTTGCGGAATGGCTAATGCCACGGTTACGGCGGGCATCGAAAAAACCTTGACCGAACTGTTAGACGGAGTTGATCATGTGCTCGATATCACGGATCACACGTCCGGCGAAAATCCGTACTTCGCAGCTACTTGACGGATAACTCCAAAGACCCCATAGCGTGTCGTGACTGACGCCGCCTAGACTCTGCCCAGATCGGAACTTCTCTTTTTTGGGGGCCAAGTGCGAGGCATCATTGGATATGGAACTTATGTTCCTTACTACCGGCTGGACCGGGCAAAAATTACTGCTGCCATGGGTGCAGGTGGAGGTAGGGGACATCGAGCTGTAGCAGGATATGACGAAGACACGACGACGATGGGCGTAGAGGCGGCCCGCAATGCTTTACGCTCTAGCGGCTTAACGCCATCTTCGATCTGGTTTGCGACTGCTAATCCAGCGTATCTAGACAAAACTAATGCGACCGCCATACAAGCCGCTCTGGATTTACCTCAACAGACTTGGGCCGTCGATGCAGGTGGATCAGCTCGTTCAGCGGAAGCCGCAATTCTAGGAGCGCGAGGCACGTCAGGCATTTCGATGGCAGTGATTTCTGATTTACGGACGGGAAATCCCACAAGCAACGATGAGAGCGGCGGGGGTGATGCCGCTGCAGCAGTATTGTTTGGAGATGAGGAAGACGCTCCAGTTATTGCCTATTCGCTGGGGCTAGCGACTTCTACCGGCGAATTTCTCGACCGTTATAGATTGCCAGGAGAAAGTGCCAGCAGAATCTGGGAAGAACGATTTGGCGAACAGGCTTACATTGCGCTGGCTGAAGATGCGATTGAGCGAGCCCTCAAAGAGGCAGACATAGCGCTCGAAGATGTAGACAAAGTTGTTATAGCTGGACTTCACTCGCGAGCAGTCAGGAGCCTTTCTAGAATTGCGGGCGACAAGTTGGTTGACGATCTCACAGGTCGGATAGGCAACCCAGGGGCAGCACAGTTACCACTTCTAGTCGCATCGGCATTAGATAATGCTGACCCTGAAGAAATTATTCTCTGCGTCCATCTTGCAGATGGGGCCTATGCGAGTGTTCTTCGTACGACAGACGCGATAGCTGACTACGTACCTTTTTCAACTGTGGAATCGCAGATAGAAAAAGGCAGCGACAGTCTTGACTACAACCTTTATTTAACATGGCGTGGATTTCTTGACAGAGAACCACCTCGTAGACCTGACCCAGATCGCCCCGGAGCGCCTCCAGCGTTTCGTTCAGAAGACTGGAAATACGCTTTTGTAGGTTCCCGTGACCGCTCTTCAGGGGCCATTCATTTGCCACCCATGCGAGTTTCTATGGATGGCGGAGCCGTCGATGATATGGAGCGAATCAGAATGGCTGACACCCCAGCGACTATCGCAACATTTACGGTTGACTACCTTGCATTCTCGTTGTCTCCGCCCACAGTTGCAGTTGTAATCGACTTTGATGGAGGTGGCCGCTTTCAAGCAGAAATGACAGATGTAGACCCCGATGAGGTAAAAATTGGGGATCGGGTGGAGATGACTTTCCGCCGATTATTTACTGCACAAGGAATACATAACTACTTTTGGAAGGCTCGCCCTCTCGCAGAGTGAGTGAAATCATTTAGTATCCCTGCAGGGATACGTTCTTATCTAGCAAACTAGTAACACACAACAAAGGAAAAGTGACATGGCCTCACATGGCATAAAGGACCAGGTCGCCATCGTCGGTATGGGCTGCACGCCCTTCGGCGAGCACTGGGATAAAGGCGCCGACGACATGCTCGTCGACGCGGCGCACGAGGCTTATGCCTCGGCGGGAGTGGAGCAAGACGATATTGACGCCTTTTGGTTAGGAACCATGGGGTCAGGAGTTTCTGGGCTAACACTCTCAAAGCCACTACAAATCGACTACAAACCTGTGAGTCGTCTGGAAAATATGTGCGCTACAGGATCGGAAGCTTTCCGTAACGCCTGTTACGCGGTTGCTTCGGGCGCTTACGACGTAGTTATGGCAATCGGTGTCGAGAAATTGAAGGACAGTGGTTACTCAGGCTTGACAGGTAGTAGGCCACCAAGTGACGGCACTGATTCATCTCTAACAGCGCCGGCTACTTTTAGTCTTCTAGCTCCGGCTTATGCGCATAAGAATGGTCTCGATGACGAAACCATGAAAGAAGTCCTGACTCGCATCGCTTGGAAGAACCACAAAAATGGTGCGCTTAACCCTCGGGCCCAGTTCCGTAAGGAAGTAGCGAAAGAAACAATTGCCGGCTCCCCATTGGTAGCAGGACCCTTGGGCATATTCGACTGCTCAGGCGTCAGTGATGGCTCCGCTGCAGCAGTTATTGTCCGGGCAGAAGATGCTCATCGCTATACGGACAAGCCACTATATGTAAAGGCTTTGAGCTTTGCGTCGGGACCCGCAACGGGCGCCCTTGACCCAAGCTATGACTACACCACTTTTCGGGAAGTTCGTGCATCAGCTGAAGAGGCATATAAGCAAGCAGGTATTGATGATCCCAGAAGCCAAATTGCAATGGCAGAGGTCCACGACTGCTTCACGCCCACCGAGTTGGTGTTGATGGAAGATCTGGGGTTCGCTGAAGAAGGAACTGCTTGGAAAGAAGCGCTCAATGGAGCATTCGATCTTGATGGAGATCTGCCAGTAAACCCCGATGGCGGCCTTAAGAGCTTTGGGCATCCAATTGGAGCGTCTGGCCTGAGGATGCTCTTCGAATGTTGGTTGCAGCTTCGCGGGGAAGCACCTCCCGAGCGTCAGATTGATTCTGACAAAACACTTGGACTGACTCATAACCTGGGCGGACAGCCTGGAGCTTGTGTGTCGTTCGTCTCAGTCGTTGGTTCTGAACTCGGCTGATTCCCACAATTAAGCGAAAATTCAATGACCGTTCATTCCAGCCATGTGAATGAACGGTCATTGCGCGTCCATACTTGCTTGACATATCAGCTCTAAAGCAGCTGTCGCCCTATCGTTGATTAGATTTGATTGCTTTAACGATTTGGGAAGCGATTCCGGATGCGTCGAGCCCTAACTCACTGTGGAGTTCAGAGTCGGTTCCGTGAGGCAAATAATCATCAGGTGTGCCTAGTTGCAGTAGTCGGGGAATTGGGCCTGAGCGTCGTTGTAAGACATCGGCAACGAGACTTCCGAACCCGCCCAACCTAGTCCCGTCCTCAATAGTTACGACCAAAGGAAAATCTATGATTGACCGGATCATCTCCTGATCGATCGGCTTTAGGACCCGAGGGTCCCAGAGAGCAGCATCTATACCTTCTTCCGCTAGCAGATTCGCTGCGGTACTCGCTGCGGCCAACATTTTGCCAGCGGCCAATATAGCGACGTCTTGTCCTTCATGGACTAACCGTGCGCTCATCCCTTTGCCGACGTCTTCTGATTCTGTGGCGTTTCCTCTAGGCCACCGAATTGCAACCGGTCCACCTTCTATTTCAAGCGCTTGATTCAACATTATGGGCAGTTCTTGAAGTGATGACGGCGCGAAAATTGTCATACCAGGCACACGTGTGTACATCGCTATGTCATGAACTCCATGGTGGGACGAACCATCCGGACCAGTGATACCTGCTCTGTCGACACAAAGAACAACGGGAAGAGCATGCAGTCCAATGTCGTACATCACTTGGTCAAAACCGCGTGCTAAAAAAGTTGAATAAACGGCCACAAAGGGTCGAAGACCAGCACGTGCCATGCCCGCTGCGGATGTCAACGCATGCTGCTCTGCTATCCCAGTATCAAAAAATCGTTCTGGATAACGCTGCTGAAAGGGGAGCAGACCAGTAGAACCTGGCATTGCAGCGGTAATAGCGACGACATCATCACGACGCTCGGCAATATCCATAAGAGCCGAGCTGAATTCGGAAGTAAAAGTATTGCCACCCTGGGACGAAGAGTTTCCAGTTAATGGATCGAATAAGCCGATGTCGTGCAAGTGTTTTTCGTGATCTTCCTCAGCTGGTGCATAACCGCGACCTTTGTCGGTCAGCACGTGCACAACTATTGGTCCATCTTCGTACGATGAGGCGTCCCGGAGAGCGGACTCAAGAGCCTCGATGTCATGGCCATCAATGGGCCCGAGATATCGAACCCCGAGCGTCTCAAAAAAGGCAGGAGGTTCCCACATTTCGCGCATAGCAGCTGCTGCTCCGGATAAACCTCGCTTGACCTCATGGCCAAGGGGTAACCGGTTAAGAATGCTGGTAACCGCTTGGCGCCCTTTTACGTAGTTTGGTGATTGCCTTAGGCGTGACATTACGGTGGCCAGACGACTGACCGTTGGAGCGTACGATCTGCCGTTGTCATTGAGGACAATCACGGCGCGTTGTCCATAGTGACCCAAATTGTTTAGAGCTTCGAAGGCCATGCCTCCGGTCATCGAGCCATCTCCGATGATCGCTACGACTTGTCTGTGTTCATGGCCTGTTAGTTCGAAGCCTGCGGCTAGCCCCGAAGCCCAACTCAGCGACGTTGACGCATGGCTATTCTCGACTACGTCATGTTCTGATTCTGCGGTACTTGGATAACCAGATAATCCATGTCTTTGACGTAGCGTTGCGAATTCGCTAGAGCGTCCAGTAACGATTTTGTGTACGTAACTTTGGTGACCGGTATCCCAGACGATTACGTCTCTTGGTGACTCGAACACGCGGTGAACAGCCAGAGTAAGTTCTACGGCGCCCAAGTTGGACCCTAAATGGCCACCGGTTCTGGAAACGGCCTCAACCAAAAACTCTCGGATTTCGATGCAGAGTTCTTCTAGCTGGTTGGTATCAAGTGCACGCAGATCTGCAGGGCTTTGGATTTTTTCGATATGCATAGGGTGCTTACTGGCCGTCTCGAATATGGCTCACACTATCGGCTAAAGACCAGCTGACATCACCAGCTATATGAGTCTTATTACCTAAAACGAATTCTTGATATCAACTTCGCGCATTCCATTCCCACCATTAGGACAACAAGTCCCGCTAAACCATCAATCCAATAGTGGTTAGCGGTTACAACGATGCCGAAACTGGTGGCGAGAGGGTAGGCCCACATGGTGACGCGAGCCCAGCGGGACTTCAAGATTGGAATCAATGCCAAAGCACACCACGCAGCCCAGGCCAAATGGAGGCTAGGCATCGCAGCCCATTGATTTGATATGGCTTGGAGAGTTCCAGAGTCGAAGGACCACAGACCTCCATGAACTGAAAGTGTGTCAACAAAAGCGAAATCAGTCATCGAACCGCCATAAGGAGGAGGCGTTGACAACAACCTCGGGGGCATCAACGGAAAAGTTGCAAAGCCGACAAGACCTAGGGCGGTTGTTATAGCGAGTCCCGTTCGGTATTTCAGAAAGCGCGCTGGAAACTTTCTAAACAAAAATATGCCAGTGCCAACAGTTACGACGAAGTGGAGACTTCCGTAGAAGACATTCCAGAACCATAAGAACCAGCCCCAGTCGATAAAGAAACTCTGAAGCTCTTCCTCAAAGAACAAGCCGATTTTCTTTTCGAGGTTGATGACACGACGTGCGTTATCAGCAGCTGTTGTCGTATCCGCTGCAAATAGCCCATTCGAACCGAATTGATTTCTGATTCTTGCGTAGATCAGATAAAACCCGAGGATAAAGAGGATCTCTTTCCACCAACGCTTTTGACCAACTGCCGTTTCTACCGATGTCAAAGCTCCCCCCTGGTGTTTTGGTGGCGTGGGCCGAAGATAAACGGGAGCACTCCAGCGAGACTTGCGATGAGAGTAACAGCGTAAGTTAAAAGTCCTAACACCACGCTTTGGCTACTCGCAATGTAGGAACTGCCCAGAAAAAAAACTAACGCCGCTTCCCTAACGCCGAGGCCACCGATTGCAATAGGTAGAACCTGGGCCACAAAGACCATAGGAAGAAAAGCAAACCAAGTTGACATATCTAGTCTTATGCCGATCGAGTTAGCGACGCAGATGACAGCAAATATAAGACAGGTCTGAAAGGCCACTGACACGGCTAGCAGCCGAAACATCGAGCCGGGAACCTTGCGATAAATGGCCAGGCCTCGGTGCACAGCTGCGAGTGAAGCTGTTAACCCATTCTGGCCTTTGAGTCGCCCGCCGAAGCTTGGGTGTTGGGCAATAAAAATCAATAGTGATAGCAACACCAGTGTCGCTAGAGAGCCAGCTAAAGCGACCGTTCCTCTTCGGCCTGACAGGAGGTCGGGCTTCATCACCAAGGTGAATAGAGTTATGACGGGCAGAACTAGCCAGCCAGTTGACCTTTCAATAATGACCGAGGCGAAAGCTCGTGAATGGTTGCTTGTCTGGTTGCCCAGCCGGGTCACTCGCAAAATATCGCCACCCACAGTTGTGGGCAGAAAATTTCCGATGAATTGACCAGCCAAAAAGTAACCAAATACTTGAGAAAAGTTCAGCGTCTCGCCAAGCGTCTTACATACTTCAAGCCAACGAACAGAAGCTAGAGCGAATGCTCCCAGAGTCAGAGCTAACGAGGCGCCGAGCCACAACCAACTTGTTGGTTCCCACTCAGGCCACCTGGCCTGGAGGTCATCGGCTGGGAACTGAGTTAGCAATAACGTCAGCATCGCCGAACTTGCTATTAGGCGAAGTCCGAGAGAAGCCTTTTTCGGCAAACGGAAAGAGTAGTTGCGTTTCGGTAACACGAGAGATCGAAGGTTAGGCCGAACAGGCGGCTCTGAGAAGTCTAAAACGTCACTGTTCAGGGTACTGTGGCGGCGAAACTAACTCTGATTTACGACAGGGAGATGCGAGCGTGAAACCTGTTTCCTCGCTACTTGACCGAGAACTCATCCAAGAAACTCTTACCGAGGCCATCTCGAACGGAGGCGAGTGGGCAGAAGTTTTTGTAGAAGACCGACAGAACGCTTCCGCTGATTTCGATGAAGGACGAGTAGAAGCGATGGTTTCGAGTAGAGACCTAGGCGCTGGTATTCGAGTGACAGTAGGAGAAGTGACAGGGTTCGCTCATACTTCTGACTTGACGCGTGAGGGGCTATCAGAGGCGGCTCAAGCTGCGGCTGCTGTCGCTAAAGGAGGTGGCCGTGTAAGGCCGGTACCTCTAAATGGAGACGGCATAGCTGAAAGCAAAGCCAGAATCTTGCCGGAGACTATTTCTAAAACTCGAAAAGTTGAGTTGCTGGAGCAAGTTGACTCCGCCGCCCGAGCCGAGAATGCAGCCATTACCCAGGTAAATGTCCGATATTCGGAAGGCCGCCGCCGGGTGCTGATCGCGAACTCGGAGGGACTCTTCAACGCTGACGACCAAACGCGGACTTTGTTATCCGTAAATTGTGTAGCTACTGGTGATCAAGGATTACAAACAGGACGAGAAACTGTTGGCTACACCGTTGGATTTGAACTTTTCGAAGACCACGATATTGAAGCTATGGCGCGACGAGCTGCTGGGCGGGCGGTAACAAAACTAGGGGCGCGCCCTGCGCCCAGTGGCCAATTGCCGGTGGTAATAGAACGAGGTGGAGGAGGGGTGCTTTTCCATGAGGCTTGTGGTCATGGCCTTGAGGCAGATCTGGTAAATAAAGGAGCATCAGTATTTCGTGATCGCCTAGGTGAACTCGTTGCTGCTCCCTCCGTCACACTGGTTGATGACGGGACAATGGGGGTTGAATGGGGGACAGTAGCCATAGACGACGAAGGGTGCCCCACCCAGCGCAATGTCCTAATCGAAGATGGCATTCTTACCGATTACATGTGGGACCACTTGCGTAGTCGAGCAGCTGGTAGATCGGCCTCGGGAAATGGAAGGAGGCAGAGCTATCAGCATTTACCCATGGTGCGGATGACCAATACCTTTGTCACGAACGGAGATGTCGAACCGAGCGACATCATTGCGGATACTCAAAATGGGGTCTATGTCGCTCAGTTGGGCGGAGGTCAAGTCAACACCGCCACAGGAGATTTTGTTTTCGGTATGACTGAGGCCTATCTCATCGAAAACGGCGAGATAACGGCGCCGCTACGCGAAGGAAATCTCATCGGTAATGGGCCAGAGGTTCTGCAAAACATAGAGGTAATCGGAAACGACTTTGCCATGGGAAGCCCGGGTACCTGCGGTAAAGATGGCCAGGGCGTACCAGTCGGAGATGGACAGCCAACATTGAGAGTCGCAGCATTAACTATCGGTGGTACTGCAAGTTGAACAAACCCCTTGAACTTCCGGAGATAGCAGACGAGCTGGTTTCGCTAGCGCAGCGTAATGAACAGATAGAGGTCTGCCTATCAAGAAGCCGTTCGACGACAGTAAAGGCCTACTCGGGTCAGGTTGAATCAGTTCGCTCGGGCATGTCTGAAGGTGTCGGGATTCGAGTAATCGTCAACGGGCAACAAGGTTTCGCTACCGCCGGATCGCTCAACCGTCAGGTGTTGGCGCATGTCCTTGAAGAAGCTCGAGGAAATTTACAATTTGCTGAAAGCGACCCTGACCAAGGCCTTGCTGAACCCGACGGAGTGAAATCTCCCAATCTTGATCTAGTTGACCCCGAAGTTCTAAAGATGAGTGATCACCAGAAATCATCTATAGCGATTGAGTTAGAGCAGCGATGTTTGTCTGCAGATAGGCGAGTAAGCAGCGTACGGTCTGCAGCCTGGTCAGATGGCTGGGGCGAGTTTGCCTTGGCTTCAACAAACGGTATATCGGTATATGCCGAGGGCGGAAGTTGCTCGGTAGGTGTCCAACCGCTTGCCGTAGAGGGAAATGAAACTCAGATCGGCTACGCGGGAGATGCTGCGCGTCGGCCTGACTTACTTGATGTGGATCGAGTTATAGCTGAAGCAGTTGAGGGCGCGACTGCAATGTTGGGGGCGACCAAACCATTATCCGAACGCGTGACGGTGGTTTTTGAGCCAGGGGTTACCTCCGCTTTTCTTGGAACAGTTGCGGGTGCTCTTACCGGTGACCGCGTCGTAAAAGGAAGATCGCCGTTTGCTGAACGTCTTGGCGAACAAGTTGGCTCTTCAAAGTTGACGTTGTTTGATGACCCAACGAACGTTGCTTCTCTAGGTGCGGACAATCATGACGGCGAGGGCTTGGCCGCTCGAAAAAATATGATCATCGAAAATGGGGTGCTTTCGCAATTTCTACATAATTCATACACAGCACGACGGTCTGGGGTGAGTTCTACTGGTTCCGCCGTTCGCGGTGCCCGGTCTACGCCAAGCGTCGGCTTGCATGCTTTGTGTCTCAAGCCAGGAGTAGTCGATAGAGAAGCTCTATTTGAGAAGGTCGGTAACGGAATCTTTATTCGTGGAGTTAATGGCCTGCATAGTGGAGTTAACCCCGTTAGCGGAGATTTTTCAGTTGGCGCCTACGGGCACAAGATAAGAGATGGCGTACTTGCGGAACCTTTTAGTGAAGCGACGATCGCTTCAACTCTTCAAAGAATGCTGCTTGATGTAGCGATAATCGGTGGAGACTTTGAGTTTTTGCCAAATGGCTCTGGTATGTCATCTATAGCGATAGAGGACATTGCGCTTTCAGGTATGTAATTCGTGAAGGCAACTAAACGGGGGGTGTTGATACCCTTCACCCGTGCCTTCTTTGCCGACACCGGAAGCGCTTGAGCGCCATCCGCACCTAGCTGAGCCTTGTCCTGAAGGCTGGGTTCGCGTGGATTTTCACTCCCACACGATGTGGTCAGGAGATTCGACTACTACTCCAGAGGAACTTCACGAATGCGTTGCGGCGTCAGGTATCGACGTTCTGTGTATTACTGATCACAACGCGATCAAAGGAGCGGTTGAGCTTGCCGATGAACTCCCGTGTCGAGTAGTAGTGGGCGAAGAGCTGAAGACTCATGCAGGTGAAATAATTGGTCTTTTTCTGGGAGAACGAATTCCGCAGGGGATTCCGCCGGCAGAAGCTGCCCGGGACATTCGAGACCAGGGCGGAATCGTCTACGTTCCCCACCCATTTGACCCTATGCGGAATAATTTGCGATTAGATGTTCTAGATGAGCTAGTCGCCTCGGACCTGGTTGATGGCATTGAGGTACTCAACGGAAAGACGAGCCTCAAAAGCCTCAACCAACAAGCAGTTACTTATGCCTCTAAACATGACCTAGCCATCGGCGCCGGTAGCGATGCCCACGTTGCAGAGGCGATAGGAGCTGTCTACCTCGAGATGCCAGATTTCAATAGCCCCGAAGAGTTTTTGAATTCAATGCGTCAGGGGCGGCCTATTGGCCACTATTACGACCCTCCGAGACGATGGCGACCCCGTATCGTTCCTTCCACAGCCGACTGATCTCTCTAACTGCAAACTGCTGCACGACTATGCCAATTTTTCACGCAATCGTTCTAGGTGTCACTCAGGGGCTTACTGAATTTTTACCCGTCTCATCCAGCGGTCACCTCGGAATAATTCCATGGCTTTTTCAATGGAACCACTTCGATGGTGACACGAGGATGGAGAACACGTTCGATGTTGCACTTCACCTTGGGACATTGATTGGGTCAGTGGCGTGTTTGTGGGGAGATGTGCGCACGTATTCGCGTGCCGGACTCTCAGCGGTAGTCGGACGTACGCCATGGAATGAGGAAGCTAAATTTGGTTGGTTCTTAGTATTCTCGGCTGTGCCTGCAGCCATAGTGGCAGCGTCTTTCGAGTCTTTCTTCCTGACGCAAAGCAACCGAATTGGTTTAATTGCTTCTGGTTTAGCTGTCTTTGGTGTGCTTTTGTGGGCAGTTGACCGGGGGTTCAAAACCAAGGCCAACATCAAGGATTTGACAATGCCGCGTGCCGCGCTGCTGGGATGCGGCCAATGCTTAGCATTGTTGCCCGGGGTGAGCCGCTCCGGTGTAAGCATCACAATCGCCAGAAGTCTTGGCTACGAGCGATCTGACTCCGCTCGTATTGCATTTCTCATGGGCTTGCCGATAATCGGAGGAGCGGCGCTTTACAGGTTGGTTGGAGTCATTTCTGATGGTTTACCAAGTGGTATGTGGAGTGTTTTGGCTGCCGGAACCATTTCCTCAGCTGTTACCGGCTGGTTCGCCGTCCAGGTAATGCTCCGATGGGTGAGAACGCATAGCTACGCAGGCTTTGCCGCGTATCGTGTCTGTCTGGCGTTAGCCGTAGCGATAGTTTTGATCGCTCGTTGAGCCAATATCAGATTGTCGTAAAGCAAATCAACGATGACTTTTGGCCCCGATTTAATCCTTGGCTGGTTTTGATGAATTGGAACTAGAAGATTTATCGGTGGAGCTAGATGACTTGTCCGCAGAGCTTGAAGACGAAGATTCGCTCTTAGAGGAAGGAGTTGCCTCCTTGCTGCTTTCACTAGAGCTAGACGAGTCTGACTTTTTATTCGCCCCTGACCGGCTGTCGTTTTTGTAAAAGCCACTGCCTTTAAAAGCTATTCCTACGTTCCCGAAAACTTTCTTGACCTCGCCACTGCAGTTGTCAACAGGGCAGACAGTGATTGGGTCATCCGAGAAAGATTGGCGGATTTCGAATTGGTCGTCGCAAGCTGTACAGCGATATTGGTAGGTAGGCATATGTGTGGGGTAGCTCCTGGCCCGATTTGAAGGCCACAAAAATTCTACCGACCGGTAGCGAAGCAGACACCTGCCTACAAGGAACGACAGTCGAGCCGTATCAAGCAGTAGATTTCAGCACATGATTCCGATCGAAGAGGCCCGAACATATGTAATGGACCGGTGCCGACAGCAACCCCCTGAAGCGACCGACGTAGCCGACGCGTTAGGGCTGGTAACTGCCACTGATGTCATTGCAAACGAGTCGCTCCCACCGTTCGCAAACACCGCAATGGATGGTTTCGCGGTCCGGTCTGCTGACTTAAGTAACGTTCCTGTCCGGCTAGAAGTCGTCGAAACAATCGCGGCAGGGCACAACCCCACACGTTCACTCGATTCGGGTCAAGCGAGCAGAATCATGACAGGAGCACCTATCCCGGACGGCGCAGATGCAATCGTTATGGTTGAAAAGACTTCAGTTGATGGAGATACCGTAACGATCGAAGTTCAAGTTGAACCAGGTAATCACATACGGCCCGCCGGTGATGATCTGATGAAAGGAGACCTAGTTTTCCCAGCAGGAACGCAACTCACCGCCGGCCGGTTGGGGGTTCTTTGTAGCTTAGGTTTTCGAGAGATTGAGACCTACCCGCGCCTAAGAGTGGGGGTTATGTCCACTGGAGATGAACTGGTGGACGATGGAGGAGATCTGAAACCGGGCCAAATACGTGACTCGAATCGAAGAACCCTCCTTTCGTTACTCAGTGGAGATGGCTTTGTCCCTGTAGATCTAGGACTCGTCGCTGATGATGAAGGCGCTATCGAAGAGGCTCTGGGTCAGGGTGCGACAGACTGTGACGCGGTGATTACTTCAGGCGGAGTCAGCATGGGCGACTTTGACTATGTGAAAGCTGTCCTAGACCGGATAGGCGATATGCGATGGATGCAAATCGCAATCAAGCCTGCGAAACCACTTGCATTCGGCACGATTAAGGGAACACCGATCTTCGGTCTCCCTGGAAATCCTGTCTCATCCATGGTTTCTTACGAGTTATTTGCTCGCGCTGGGCTTCGTTCGATGATGGGATTCAAGGAGCCGATCAGAACAGCAATTAAAGGCATCGCAGCGAACTCGATTAGCCGAAGAACAGACGGAAAAATCCATTACGTACGAGTAATCGCTGAACACGAAAACGGAGCAACTGTTGTGTACCCGGTTTCCGGCCAAGGGTCTCATATGTTGGCATCGATGGCACGATCCAATGCCCTTGCTGTTTTGCCAGATGGGGCAGGTTGCGAAGCGGGAGAACAGGTAGACGTTTTGCTACTTGATTAACCTGTAGGAAGCTGAACAGGTGTCGACAGCTACGGATCGCTACCCTTGAGTCATCATGTACGAAGAAGTCAAAGCCCAGGATTTAGTAGACCCACATGGTCGAACAGTTCGCGACCTTCGGATTTCTGTCACCGATCGATGTAACTTCCGATGTCAGTACTGCATGCCGGCAGAGGGCATGCAATGGCTTCCAAGAGAAGAAATTCTGTCTTTTGAAGAGATAGAGCGATTCGCTCGCATCTGTATTCAGCACTTTGGATTTAGTGGTATCCGGCTGACCGGAGGCGAACCGCTAGTTAGAGCTCATCTACCTGAGTTAATACAACGATTAGCCCGTTTAGGAGTAGATGTCGCATTAACAACTAACGGAGCAACCCTGCGACTCCATGCTGCAGGACTTGCCGACGCTGGTCTGAAACGGATCAACATAAGTCTCGACTCGCTTCAAAAAGATCGATTCCTAGAGCTAACGAGGCGTGATGAACTTGACCGCGTTTTGAGTGGAATTGATGCTGCAATTGAGGCTGGACTCAATCCTGTAAAAATAAATGCGGTCATGATGCGGGGAATCAACGACGACGAAATATTGGATTTCGCAGAATTTGGTCGAGAAAAAGGTGTAACAGTTCGCTTTATTGAGTTCATGCCACTCGAAGCTGGAGATGTATGGAACGAGAGTGTCGTGGTCCCGGCACAAGAGATAGTCGAAACTATCAATGAGGCCATCCCACTAGAGCCTGTGGTGCGCGGAAATGAACCCGCCGAAAGGTGGCGGTATGTTGATGGAGGCGGCGAAGTAGGAGTTATAGCTTCGGTTACTAAACCATTCTGCGGTAACTGTGATCGAGTTCGCTTGACAGCAGAAGGTCAATTCCGCACCTGCCTTTTCGCCGTTGATGAATTCGATATGCGGTCACTTCTCAGGAGTGATGCTGGAGACGAAGAAGTCGCCAATGCAATAACAGCTGCGGTCGGAACCAAATGGGCAGGTCACGCTATTGGCCAAGTCAATTTCATCCGCCCTAAACGCACTATGAGCCAGATCGGAGGTTGAAGGGTGGCTGAATCCAAAGAGACAGAGTTAACGCACCTGGATTCATCCGGCCAGGCGCACATGGTAGATGTTCTCGGAAAAGAAATGACTCGGCGTCGAGCGGTTTCGAAATGTCGCATAGAAATGGCAGCCGCTACGGCTTCTATTATCGCCAAGGGTGATGCTTCCAAAGGCGATGTTTTGGCTGTTGCGAGAGTGGCTGGAATCCAAGCTGCCAAACGAACCTCCGAGCTGATCCCCTTATGTCATCCATTAATGATTGGATCGATTTCGATCGAGTTTGGAATAGAAGAAAGTCACGTTTCTGTTACGGCAGAGGTCGAGACTCTGGATCGAACTGGAGTCGAGATGGAGGCTCTGACTGCTTGTTCGGTCGCCGCACTAACAATCTATGACATGTGTAAATCGGTGGACAAAAACATGGTGATTAGCGAATTAGCGCTGTGGGAAAAGACCGGTGGTAAATCTGGTCCGTACAGTCGAAGCTAACTTGACCGAGAACTAATTTCTTCTTAATGGAAATGAGGCATTGCATCCAACGCTTCGTCTCGCAATACTTAGGTGGCCGTATCTGGCTGGCTTTGGATATCGATGCTATAAACGCCCCTCCTTATATGGGTTGCAGTAGTTATTGCTATCTCGCCGGCTGATCTATGAACGACAGGTAGGAGGACAGTCAACTTGACCGAAATAGTTCTCCTGGTACTGGCGTTCGTGTGGGCTCTGGTCTTAGTCCCAGGTTGGGTTCGCGCCTTCATGTACCGCGGAGGTCGCCGAACACCGATGATGGCTTGGCAACGGCAACTAAGCACGCTGTCCCACTCTTCTCCCGCGGCCGGCGTGCCAGCTCCGTTTGGAGCACGTGTAGCGACAGTTGACCGAAGGGGAATTTACAGACGACCAAGAAGTTCAATTCCCAACAACAGCCGTGAAGCAGCTGTGCGACGACGCGATGTGCTGCGCCTCCTAGCTCTAGGTTCAGCGATGACGCTTTTTGGGTGGGTAGCGGGGGGCCTCGCCATTGTCGGCGTGACCCATATGTTTTTTGATGCTGCATTGGTCGCATACTTTGTCCTTTTGAATCAGCGACGTAAAAAAGAGATTGAGCGGCTTGCCGAAATCCACTATCTAAAGCCACAAATAGCTATAGCTGGAGAGCTTGCAGACGATGGCACTGGGCGAAGCGCCACCAAATAGCTGCAGCGACTCGATGAAGTCGCCTTCTCAACGTCCTGCATTGAGCAGTTTTGCTGTATCGTCCAAAGGTCCCTATGGGGGTGTAGCTCAGTTGGTAGAGCGCTTCGGTCGCATCGAAGAGGCCAGGGGTTCAATTCCCCTCACCTCCACACCATTCAGAAAAATTCTGTCGTGGAGTCGCGGCGGTGCAGCTCGATTAGGCACAGTGATCTTTGTGTTGTTGATTAGCGGTTGCGCTCAAGCTGCCTCCGAAGGCGTTTTTTCAGGCTTAGAAGTAGACCGGCCTCAGACCATGCCCGACCCGGTTCTTATCGACACTCAAGGCCAATCTTTTTCTATGCGCGCAGACACGAAAGGTGCGGTACGGCTTGTTTATTTCGGCTTCACTAGCTGTCCAGATATCTGTCCAGTTCATTTGTCTCAACTGAGTGATGTGTTGGCACGACCAGGGATGCCGCCCAACATTAAAGTTCTGTTTGTCACAGTCGATCCGGACAACGACACTCCCCAAGTTATGAGGTCCTTTCTCGATCAGTTCAGCAGCGAATTCATAGGGTTAACAGGAACAAAGGAAAGACTGCTTGAGGTCCAACGGCAATTTTCGGCCCTGATAGCGACATCGGCGGTCGATGAAAATGGAGAGGCCGGAGACATAGGACATGACGGTCGTGTTTTTGCTTTCGCTCCAGATGATTTGGGTCGAACCCAGTACCCGCACCCAACCCGACAAACAACATGGACACGTGACTTACCTATCCTTGCAACCCTCCGATAGCGTCCAAGTTTGAAAGCCGTCTCGGTACAAAGAAAAGGTCTAATCCCTTGAGGTTTTGGTGCTCAACACTTGAAGAGCCGTGGTCCTGGAGTTTTCGCGCATATCCGGGAATCTGGCTTGCTATGTGCATGCTGATCATTCCCTACTTCTTATTCCAAAGTCGAGCGCCAAAAGGGTATAAGGCCCCAAAATCTCAGAACTGTTTGTTCATTGCAGCTGTTGTACTTCTGTGGCTCGCCACGGATTGGCCTCTCGGATTGTTGGGTGCCAGCTACTTGGCGTCCGCGCACATGTTGCAATTTCTTCTTTACACAATGGCTGTAGCACCACTGCTGTTGCTGGGAGTGCCAGAGTGGATGGCGAGACGTATAGCTGGAAGATTGCGTCTATATCGAATCCTAGGGCGTTGCGCTAAGCCAGTCGTAGCTGGCGTGCTCTTCAACGGCATGCTGATTTTGACGCATTCACCCTGGGCGGTAGATAACTTTCGGGCAAGCCAATTTGGTTCTTTCGGAATGGACTTACTGTGGCTAGTTGGGGGACTTTTGGTCTGGGTTCCTTTGGTATCTCCTATACCCGAACACAGAATGACGAGCTACCCGGGACGCATGGCGTACCTTTTTTTGTCCTTAGGGGTGATACCCGCAGTGCCTGGCGGGTTTCTGACCTTCGCTAGCTTTCCCTTATATGCGACCTATGAATTAGCTCCCCGAGTTCATGGGTTGGCAGCAACGACTGATCAACAACTAGCAGGCTTGGTTATGAAGCTCGGGGGAATTCCGATTGTATGGGGCACCATTGTCGTGCTTATGTACCGCTGGAGTGAAATCAGTCGTACTGAGGGAGCCGAAGCTCGGCTTCTGAATAAGTCGGCCTTGCCGTCTGAGGATCTTGGTCAATCAAGTACAGACCCCGACCAATAGACGACTGCCCAGACCAAACTGAATACCACGGCTACTGAGATAAGCGAAGACCACAGGGTGTAGCGAGGACCCAACGCTCTGCGACTTGGACGGCCGAACATCTCTTTATTCTGTCAGATGAGCCGGCCGGACTAGAATCAACTCCCAATCCTGCTGCCTTCTCTTTCTCTCAGTGCAACGTTGACGGATAATTTCTCTAAATGCTGATCAAGCGTCAGTTGTCCCTGCGGAATTGGATGCTTTTGGAAGAAGTCATGAATCTCCGAAGCGAGTTCAGGAGTAGATAGAGAACGAATTCCGCCCACCATCCGGGGAATCGAATTTTGTGGGAACTTTGTGTTTAGTTCCTCCCACTGATCTCGGATTAACTCCCAAGCCAACGCGCCGTGGCTACGGTGGCTCATAGCGGCTCCGAGTAAGTAGGGAGCGTTTTGAGTCCTGACTTCGTTACTAAAGAGATCTAGGGTTTCTTCAAAGAGTTGAGTTCCTTCGACTTCGAGTAGTGCCATTAGATAACGAACCTCTAACTGCGGAGTTTGGGCTTCCCGGTAGAGGTTCACTATTTCGGAGTGAATTTCAGCGTCCCCCGCTGCTGCCACAACGCGAATAGCGGCAGCGGTCAGATTAGGTTCAGTATTTTTCCCATTGTTGTTGTCAGCGAATATGGATCTAGCAAGATCTTGTATCGATTTGTCGTTGCCAGTTGAACCCGCAGCAGCGAAAAGTAAAGCACGCAGTTCTCTATCCAAGTCCGGCTCTTCAGTTAAGGGCTCTAGGCCTAAAACGCCAAGGGCGGTCGTTGATAGATCTCTGATCAAGACCTGTAATCGATTTCGACCTTTCTTGTCCGCAATGGAGTGCAGGTGTTCAAGCGACGAAAGCATGCGTTGCCAGACAGCCAGATCGGTTTCGGCCGCCAGCCCTGTTACTAGCGAAATATGCGTTTCAGCGTCAACATTGCCAGCAAGAACAGATGCCCATGTATCGTCGACCAGACCGTAACGTTCGGATGGAGAAAGCACATCCAGAGCCTGGCTAGACAGAGCCCCTAGAAGTTCCTTGTCATAGGTGACACGGTAAAAACCGTGGCCTCCTGCGTTTACAACTACCCAATCAGGAGCTCCGCCAAGATCAATCGTTGCTTCGTTATCTTCGAGCAGCAACCTAGTTTCGCTTTCGGTTGAGCCAACTCGAGAGCGGACCATGATTGGCACGTGCCAAGAAGCCGGATCTATGTCGGTATAGCCGAACCGAGTCTGTTTGACTATGGCCCCGTTCGAAGACTTCTCGACGAAAATGGTGGGATGGCCACCTTGGAAAATCCAAGTGTCCATGGCCGCCCGCACCGGTACTCCAGTGGCAACTTCTAGAGAGTCCCAAAGGTCCGTGGTGGTGGTGTTGGCATAACTATGGGTAGTTAAATAATGCTTGACGCCTCTTCTGAACTCGTCCGGCCCTAAAAATTGTTCGAGCATTCGAACGACGGCGGCACCTTTTTCGTAGGTCAAAACGTCATACATCGCTTCCGCGTCCTGGGGTGAAATAACCTCGAACTCTATTGGTCTTGTAGAGGCCAAAGAGTCGGTGTCGAAAGCTGCCCCTCGCTCAGCGCAAAATCCGTCCCATCGACGCCAGTCGGGTCTGAAAGCATCAGTCGTTGCAACTTGCATAAACGTGGCGAATGCTTCTTTAAGCCATATGCCGTTCCACCAATCCATGGTCACTAGATTGCCGAACCACATATGCGCGATCTCGTGAGCGATGACATCCACAATGCGCGTTAACTCAGCTTGGGTTGTTCTATCGGGATCTGAGAGCAGAAGAGTTTCCCTGAAGGTAACGCACCCCAAGTTTTCCATAGCGCCGAAGGCAAAATCAGGCACAGCTATAAGGTCCAATTTTCCAGCTGGGTAGGGAATGTCGTAGTAGTCGACCAGCCACCTAAGACTGAATTCACCGGCTAATAATCCAAATTCAGTTAAGTCACCTTTACCTGGAACGTGCACGATCCGGAGAGGTACTCCGTCTACGTCTATTGGATCAGTTGCTTCGAGTTCGCCGACGATGAAGGCAACCAAGTAGGTGGACATGATCATGGTGTCAGCGAACTGGTCTTCTCTGCGTCCATTTTCGAGTTGAGTTGAACTAACCAACTCGCCACAGCTCACAGTCATCAGAGAATCATCGACTCGGAGCGTCACACCAAAAGAGGCTTTGAGATCAGGTTCATCGAAACACGGGAAAGCTCTGCGAGCATTTGTGGACTCGAATTGAGTAGTAGCGATTACGTGTTCGTTACCAGCGTCATCATTCCAGGTTGACCTATAGAAACCACGGAGCTTGTCGTTCAAAATGCCCTTGAAAGAACAAAAAAGTCGGGCAGGGCCAGGCTGGAGAACAATCGGCAGAGAAAACTCGGCGCGCTCTAGGTCTTCATCCATAAGGATTGAACTTGCCGAAACCGAGTCACCTTGTTCGACGCGAACGTCTTCAATCTCTAGCTCAACAGCGTTTAGAACGATCGTGTCGGTCTCGGTCACGACCTCAAGATCTATTACGACCTGACCATCGAACGAACCAGCTGCGAGGTCAGGTTCGAGTTCAATAGCGTAGTGTTTTGGCAATATGTGTCTAGGGAGTCGGTAGGGGTTTTGCGATGTCACAAAACGAACCCTAGCGGCCCGTTGCAGACTTCAAGAGGTTGAGTCGCTAGGGTGCTCTGCACTACCCGAAGAGAAGACTTATGGCTGCTTCGAAATCTGAATTGGACCTTGATGTAGTTGGGTTCGGCAACGCTCTGGTGGACGTCTTGTCTCATCAGGAAGATGAATTCATTGACCAAATTGGTTCTACTAAAGGCGCGATGAATCTCATTGATGTTGAGCGCTCAGCTGAGCTCTACGCGCTGATAGGGGATCGCGTAACGGTTTCTGGCGGTTCGGCCGCGAATACTGTGATCGGCGTTAACTCGTTAGGTGGGACTTCCGCCTATATCGGAAGAGTAGCTGCGGACGATCTTGGCGACATCTTTAGCTATGACATGAGTCAATTAGGGATAGAGCACACCACCCCTAGAGCACCGATCGATGATCCGACAGGGAGATGCATAATTTTCATTACCCCTGATGGCGAAAGAACACTAAATACATTTCTTGGAGCTTCCAATGGGCTGACCCCGGCCGATGTTGACCTGGAACTAGTTGCAAGAGCGAAGGTGCTTTTCCTTGAGGGGTATCTGTGGGATCCACCTGAAGCAAAGGCTGCAATGCGTTACGCAGCGTCGGCGGTCAGCGACGGAGCTCAGGTTGCTCTTACTCTTTCGGATCAGTTCTGCGTTGAGCGTCACCGTTCGTCTTTTTTGGACCTTATCGATGACCACGTCGACGTGCTCTTCGCCAATCATCATGAAGTTATGTCTCTGTTTGAAGTTGACCGGCTTGAGCAGGCTTTGGACTTGGTTCAAAATCGCGTTGACCTAGCGGTGATCACTATGGGCGCCGATGGCTCGGTGCTGGTTACTCCAGATGGGACAACCTCAGTAGAGGCTGATCCAGTAGCCGCTGTCGTAGATAAAACAGGAGCCGGGGATTTATACGCATCGGGTGTCCTGTATGGGTTGGCGCGCGGTTACGACTTAAGGAGGTGTGGCCAGTTGGGGTCGATAGCTGCTGAAGAGGTAATAGGCCACATCGGCCCTAGGCCAGAGACATCTCTTCGGGAGCTAGCAGGAGAACTTGCTTAACTTCAGCCTCTACCTGAACCACGAGATAACCGTTTGTCCCAACAACTTGAGCTCTTCCGAACAAGATGAGCGAAGCGCTTTGAGGTCGCCGACCGGCTGGGACACGGTTTGTTCTAAATAGATTTTTACCTTCGGTTCGGTACCGCTAGGTCTGATAGCGATCCTAACGCCACCCTCCGACCTGAATTCCATCAAGTTCGCTGTGAGGGGAGAGGCTTTCTTGAGCCAATCGACAGCGCTGACGATTGGGCTTCCATTGATTTCCTTGGGCGGAGTACTACGAAGTGCCTCAAGCGCCGCATCAATGGCGCCGGATTCGAAATGTCCGCTTTCTTGGTGAGTTACGAACAAACCGATTTCGAGAGCCAGCTCATCCAATCGCTCAAGCGGCCCTAGCTGTCTTGCTTTGAGGTACTCCACCATTTGTAAAAATTTAATCGCTGCCGAAATACCGTCTTTATCTAGGACGGCCTTATTCACTGAGTACCCAAGAGCCTCTTCGTAGCCAAAGATCCAGTTTTTTTCAGGCTGCGATACAGCAGGTTCCATAATCCACTTGAAGCCAGTAAGCGTTCGAACATGATCAACGCCGTGAAGAGCGCAGAGGGCAGCGATAGCTTCAGATGACACGACCGAACTAGCGGTCAGCCGGTCGCGTCCCGTCGTTGTGCGGAGCTGGTAATCGCACAACAACAGACCCAACTCATCTCCCGACAGTTGGTTCCAACCGTCATTGGTCTTGATAGCCACCGCTAATCGGTCTGCATCTGGATCGTTTGCAAGAACCAAATCAACGTTGTTCTCATCAGCTGTTTGAAAAGCTTCATTCAGAACCCCGACTTCCTCTGGGTTCGGAAATGGCAGACCCGGGAAAGAGCCGTCAGGTGCGAATTGAGAAGTAACTCTTATAGGGCGGGGGGTACCGGTAAAAGAGCAGGCGACTTCCAAGGTCTCGCCACCGACCCCACAGAGAGGTGTATAAACCCACTTGGTCGAAGGCTTCGCAATATCCGAGGGTGTAGGTTGCGTGATAACTGCTCGAACATAGGCAGAAATTGCATCCTGAGGGTTTAGCTTTGAGACCTCACCTGCTTCGGCTAGATCAGTCTCTAATGGAAGAGAATCAAAGGCCATAAGCGATTCGATTTCTTGGTCAATTGGCGGCCGTATCTGAGTTCCATCAGGACCGTAGACCTTGTAGCCGCTATCACTTGATGGATTATGGCTAGCAGTCACTACTATCGCCCCGGCTGCGCTGAGCTTTGTTTGATGCCACACAACAACTGGAGTTGGAACAGGTCCATCGATGAGCCAACATGAAACACCCAATGCGGTTAGCAACCGAGCAGAATCCAGAGCATAAATATCAGAATCAGGGCGAGCGTCGTAGCCAATTACGATCCCGTTTTCAGTAAGTCCGCGCGTATCTAAATAGCTGCCGATGGCTCGCGCGGCTACCCGAACCGTTACGCGGTTCATTCGGGATGGACCAACCCCGCGTTCAGCCCTAAGTCCCGCTGTCCCGAATGAAAGTTTGTTACCGAAGTGAGAAACAAGTAATTCAGGATTAGAGGACAATCGATCCAGAGCAGATCGGCTGCGCGGATCTGGATCGACGTCAAGCCAAGCCTTTGGCTGAATCAAAAGTCTTGATGAAGCATCACTCACGAAGCCACCCTGCCTTACTAGGCACGATAGCGTTGCCCTTTCACCATTTGATAAACAGATGCTTTTTCCCACTCTGGCCTTCGGCCTGTTCTTCGTAGTCGTGTTTCTCCTTAACTGGTTGACGCGCCCGCACCCGTTGATATGGAAAACCGTCATGTTGGGAGCCAGTCTTTTCTTCTATGGCTGGTGGAACTGGCGCTTTGTTTTCCTCCTTTTATGGGCAATTACCTCCAATTGGATGGCTGGATCTCAGATAGCTAAACAGCTTCACGCTGGGAGTAAGCAGTTAGCCAGAAACTGGATGCGCACAGCGATAGTCGGAGACCTTGTGCTCCTAGGCGTGTTTAAGTACTACGACTTCTTCGCTGTGGAGCTGTCGAATCTGTTTGGCGGTAAGACGGCGATCCCGTTGTTGGAACTGACGCTCCCGGTGGGGATTTCATTCTTTACCTTCCAAGCCATGAGTTACGTGATTGACCTGCACCGAGGGGTTATTAAGCCGATGCCAATGCTTGATTTCGCCGTTTATCTTTCTTTTTTCCCGCAGCTTGTGGCTGGCCCCATAGTCCGCGCCGCTGAAATGGCGCCTCAAATCAGGAATCAGCCCGACCCCCGACGAGTGGCGTCAGGGGAAGCCTTCCACCTAATACTTCGAGGCTTGTTCAAAAAAGTCGTTATATCTAGTTGGTTAGCCAGCTCGATAGTTGATGATGTCTTCTCGAACCCCGAGAGTCACAGCAGCCAGGATGTACTCGTTGGGGTATACGGCTACGCCATCCAGATCTATGCGGACTTTTCTGGTTATACCGACATAGCAATCGGCGTTGCTTTGCTTCTCGGATTTAGGTTTCCAACCAATTTTGATCGACCTTATAGCGCCCTATCGCTCAGAGAATTTTGGAAAAGGTGGCACATAACTTTGTCATCTTGGTTGCGCGATTACCTCTACATCCCGTTAGGGGGCAACCGTGGGAGGCAAGCGGACACCTATCGTAATTTGCTTCTCACCATGATCCTGGGAGGCTTATGGCACGGCAGCACCTGGAATTTTGTAATTTGGGGCTTGATTCACGGACTGGCGCTAGCCGTAGAGCGGATGTTGCCGAATCGGCAAACCCACCCTGTTGTTCGCTGGTTTATTACTTTCCATATCGTCTGCTTTGCCTGGGTGTTCTTCAGGGCAGATTCTCTTTCTTCGGCGCTAGATGTGTTTAGAGCGATAGGGAGCTCACCTAGTTCCGTGGAGCTAACGAGTGCGTTTGCAGTCCTTCTTTTGGCTGCGATGTTGATGGCACAGTTTTTCCCGTACTCAAAGTCGGAGGACGTGAAACAGTGGTTAAGTAAACAAAGAGTACTGACGCAGGGCTTAGCCTTTGGATTCGGACTTGTCTTAATTGACTTGTTTGGACCGGAGGGAGTTGCCCCCTTTATCTATTTCCAATTCTGATGGAAGATAAGACCGCCACCGAACCTCAGATGCACCCGGATGGGGTTGGCTTTCCGGCAGGAAAAGTATTCCTGAGCGGGGTAGCCGGCCTAATACTGGCTGTAGCTGTCAACTCATCGACTTTGTTGGCCGATGCGGAACGGCTGCCAGATAGCAGAAGTCGTTCGCTATCGGTGGCTATATGGACGCCGATTGAGGAAGTGGCTTCGACACTCAAGCTGACGTGGCCAAGGACAGTAGGCGACTTTCTGCTTGGCCGCGATGAGGACGAAGTTCTGATCAGTCTTCAACGCGAACAAATTGGAGCCACACCTGAATCGGGAAAAGACGAATGGGTAGTGCTTTCAGTGGAAGAAGAGGCATCTGGGGATGAGTTAGAACAGACTCCGAGCGTAACCTCGGGCCCGGTTTGGAGTGCGGAAAACCCCTTCACTATCTGGGTGTTAGGTGACTCCATGGTTCAATTTTTCGGTGAGACCTTTGTGGCGATGGCAGAAAGATCCGCTTTGGTTGCAGCCACATCTGAACCTAAATTGGCCAGCGGATTAAGTCGCCCCGATTATTTCGACTGGCCGGCGCGAATCTCCGCAGTGATTACTGCGCATGACCCAGACGCTGTGATTCTGATGTTTGGCGGCAATGATGCTCAGAACATTAAGACTGATGATGGTCAATGGCTGGAGCGATTTACTGCGCGATGGGAAGAGGAGTATCGGAAGCGGATTGCACTCGTCATGGACCTTGCGACCGGCGAGGAGGGAAGGATTGTGCTTTGGGTTGGTCAACCACCAATGCGTGGAGACGGATTTGACTCGCGTATGCGGCAGTTGAATGACCTCTATCGCTCGGAGGCTGGTAAGCGTCCGGGTGTGAAATACCTCGATCTTCGGTCATTGTTCACTGATGAGTCTGGAAATTATGCTCGGTATCTTCCTAACTCATCGGGCAAATTGACGGATGTGCGGTTGACAGATGGCGTGCATTTGAGTCACTGGGGCGGCGAATGGCTATCTGCGCTTCTTCTAGATGAGATCAAGAAGTCTCCCGAACTTGACGGGCTTTGGGCAGAATGAAGTTCCGCTTCGGTCTCTGTGTCGTGGCCGCGATAGCGATGTGTTGGATTGCAGCGAAACCGAGCGGCGCTGAAAACCAAGAAAGTGAACTGTTGGCGCCGACCAGTGTTCGAAGCTCAGAGTTCGACCCATGGGGCGCTCCGCACCACCGGTGGCCCAGTTTGACGGACTCGCACATAGGGCAGGAAGAAGCCTATTACCACTGGAGTCGTCGAAACCGAACATCGCTTCTACCGGAGGGAACACAAACAAACCCACTGAGCATCTGGGTCGGTGGGGACTCTTTAGCTGGTGGACCTGCCCTGGGATTTCGGGAGTTAGAAAGAAAAGAAGGTCGCTGGCTCTATACCGAAGACGTAAGAAAGTCGACTGGTGTTGTCAGTGACTGGTACTTCGATTGGGTGCAACACCTCAAACAAGAAGTAGCTGACGGCCCTTACGAAGTCATCGTGCTGTCCATAGGTGGTAATGACTGGCAGGGCTTTCGCGGTGGTCCATCTGAGAAGGGAAGCGCCCAGTGGACTCAGGAATACCGTCAGCGGGTCCAAGAAATATTGCGGATCTTGGATCGGCCAGGCCGGCTAGTGATTTGGGTTGGGATGCCACACTTTCAGATCCCTTTTATGGTCCCACTGCCTGATGCTGTGAACCCAATTACCCAAGAGGTGTTTGGTAATGGTGAACGTTCTGCATGGGTGGATGCGGCGTCCATCGTTTCCCCCAATGGAGTATGGACGAAAGAGATTCTGGGTGAAAACGGCGAATTACTTGAAGTACGCACAGATGATGGTACTCACTACCAATCACATGGAGCGAGGCTCATAACCGCTGCTGTTGTCGCAGCTATAGAGCAATATTGGGTAACCGGCTGAGTTAAGAAATTAGCCTCTACCGCAGTTCGGCCTTTTACCGTGGTTGGCTTTGCTGCGACGAGCGCGGAGCCTAAGTTTCTTTTTGCGCTTCGACATGAGGACAAGGCTACCGGTGTCTTGACAAATTCCCTAAAGATAGGGAACTCAACTACTCAAGTAATAGCTCCGATATCTTTCAACTTTTCTACGTCTTCGCTTGAAAACCCCCAGTCGGTCAACACTTCCAGTGTGTGTTGCCCGGGTGCAGGAGGGGGCATTTGAACCTCACCAGGCGTTCGGCTGAACCTAGGAGCGGGTCCTGGCTGCGTCACGCCATCTACCTCAACGAAAGAACCGCGAGCCACGTTGTGGGGGTGTTCAGGTGCTTCTGATAAGTCGAGAACTGGCGCGTAACACACGTCACTTCCAAGCATGATGTCATCCCATTCATCACGACTTTTGGATTTGATTACTTCTGCGAACCGAGCCTTTTTCTCATCCCAACTCTGCTGAACATTCCGGTCCTCTGTCGGAGCGTCCGTGAATCCCGTCAGTTCAAGAAGCTCATCGTGAAATTTTCCTTCGATAGAGCCGATCGAGATGAATTTCTCATCTGAAGTTTCATAAACCCCGTAGTAATAAGAGCCGCCGTCAAGGACGTTATCTTCGCGATTGTCAGACCAATGACCCGAAGCATGCATTCCATAAATAGAACTCATTAAGGAAGCCGCGCCTTCAGTCATCGCGGCATCAACAACCTGACCTTCGCCTGAGGTCTTAGCTTCGAGGAGGGCTGCACATATTCCGAAGGCGAGATAAATTCCTCCACCGCCAAAATCACCGATGAGGTTAAGGGGAGGTGAGGGCTTGTCCGCTGAACCAATAGCGTGCAGTGCCCCGGTCAAAGCGATGTAGTTGATGTCGTGACCAGCCGCATGAGACATCGGCCCGTCTTGACCCCAACCAGTCATTCGGCCGTAGACCAATTTTGGGTTTCTTCGAAGACATTCTTCAGGGCCTAAACCAAGTCTTTCAGTTACGCCCGGCCGAAAGCCCTCGATGAGGGCATCTGCTTCCTCAACCAGTTTGAGCACGGTTTCGACACCGTCAGGATTCTTTAGATCAACTGAGACGGATCGACGACTTCTATTAAGAACGCTGAACTTTCTGCCCCTATCTATCCCAAGATCTACCTGAGCCGTTCGATCAACCCGCACGACATCGGCTCCCAGGTCAGCTAATAGCATCGCGCAAAATGGCCCTGGTCCGATGCCAGCTAATTCGACAACTTTCAGTCCACTTAGTGGTCCCACAACATCCTCCACAAAAAAGCTAGTTATCGGATTCTGTCACAGCAGAAGACGCTCTTCACTATCGAAGGGTGACTTGCCTCCGAGTGACGGTATCCTCGCCTGCCCATGGAAAGATTTGGATTCGTCGGCCTGCCTAACGCTGGTAAGTCTTCTTTGTTTAACGCCTTAGCGGGTGGAGGAGCACTTGCCGCGCCCTACGCATTCGCTACCACCGACCCAAACGTTGGGGTAGTAAAAGTTCCTGATCAACGATTGGATGCGCTCGCCACAATGAGCGAAAGCCGGAAAGTTGTTTATTCAACCACTGAGTTTGTTGACATAGGGGGACTGGTAGAAGGGGCGAGTCAAGGAGAAGGCCTTGGTAACAAGTTCCTTGCGGGAATTAGAGAAGTCGATGCGTTGGTATTGGTTCTTCGCACTTTTTCTGACGAAGACGTTCCCGGACCAAGTGACCCGATAGAACATTTACGTGTCGTTGAAATCGAACTCACTTTGGCTGATCTTGAGTCTGTGGAATCGCGAATCGACCGTCGCCGAAAGGCACTAAAGGCCGATCCGCGCGATGCAACTCTAGTTGCAGAGGTAGATGCGTTAGAAGAAGCTTTGAAGCTGTTATCAGAAGGAACCCCGATTTATCGTTCCGACCTTTCCGACGAACGCCGGTCTGCGCTACGAGAACATTTCCTGCTGACCAACAAACCAGTGATGGCAGTGTTGAACATCGGAGAAGATCAGCTAGACGAAGCAGGCGAACTCGCTTCAGCTTTGGAATCTGCACTTCCGGGTGCCGAAGTCCTGCCTCTTTCAGTGCAGCTCGAAGCTGAAGCGGCTTTGCTACCCGATGAAGAAAGAGCTGAATTGCTTGAAGGCTTAGGATTGGGAGAAGGTGCTCTTCCTGTATTCGTGCGAGCAGCGCATGCCATGTTGGGGCTCCGGACTTTTTTGACGACCGGCGAACAAGAATCGCGAGCTTGGACCTTTAAAGAAGGTTGGAAGGCACCGCAATGTGCCGGCAGAATCCATACAGATTTCGAACGCGGGTTTATTCGAGCTGAAGTAATCGCCAACGAAGAGCTACTTGCTTTGGGATCTTGGTCTGCAGCGAGGGATGCGGGCCAACTTCGGCTTGAAGGTAAGGACTACCTGATGCGAGATGGGGACGTCGTCGAATTCCGATTCAACGTATAAGGGAAAGAAAGTTTCGTAATTTCCAGAAATAGCGTGAGGCTGCGCCCCAAATGACAAACTGTTTTTAGGTTCTAGCCGATGACTAAATCTGACGAAAATTTCGACAAAGGAACTCTCTACCTGGTGGCTACGCCAATCGGCAACTTAGGTGACATCTCCCAGCGCGCCTGCGAAATCCTCGAGCAAGTTGAAGTTATCGCATGCGAGGATACTCGCAGGACGGGGAAGCTTTTAGAGCTCTTAGGGCTATCGACTCACCGACTTATATTGGCTAATGAGCACACGGAGGCTTTGGTCGGGACGACTATCGTTGACCTACTTGACCGAGGCCAAGATGTTGCGCTTGTGAGTGATGCAGGAACGCCCGCGATATCAGATCCAGGTGAACACCTGGTGAGCTACGTAATAGCTCACGGTCATCGTGTGTCGGCTGTGCCGGGTCCTAGCGCTGTTTTGACAGCTCTAACACTCTCGGGTCTTCCCACCCATCGGTGGGTAATGGAGGGCTTCCTACCGCGAAAAGGCCAGGAACGAGATGCGCGACTTGAGAGTGTGGCGTCCGATGAGCGAACTACAGTTATCTTCGAATCCCCCAAACGACTGAGGAAAACGCTTACCGACCTTGCTGCTGTATGCGGGGCCGATCGTCAAGCAGCGGTCCTGCGGGAGCTCACCAAGTTGTTCGAGGAAACGGCGCGCGGGACCTTGGCTGAATTATCAGAAAGATTTGATGCCGACGTCAAAGGAGAAATCGTCATTGTCGTCAGCCCCGCTCCCGTGCAAGATGTAAGCGACGAAGCGATTGTTAGCGCTTTGGAAGCTGAACTTATTAAGGGAGCGACCAAGAGTTCAGCCGTGAGCCAAGTCGCAGCAAACCTAAAGGCGGCACGAAATCGTGTGTATTCGCTTGCACATGAGATTCGGAAATAGGCCTTCTGCTGCTGAACCCTGACGTCTGCTGAAGGTTGGGTCGGTACCATGGCAGACGTGACCAACCCCTACTACGTCACCACTCCTATCTATTACGTAAATGACGCGCCCCATATTGGGCATGCGTACACAACGATCACTGCCGATGCCGTCGCGAGATGGAATCGGCTATTGGGTCGTGATGTCCACTTCCTCACTGGAACTGATGAACACGGCCTCAAGGTGCAGCGTGCAGCCGAAGAAAATGATTGTTCACCAATCGAATGGGCTGATCAAACGGTAGTCAGGTTCCAAGACGCTTGGACCCAACTCCAAATATCAAATGACGATTTCATCCGGACTAGTGAAAAACGACACTATGCGGCTGTACAGAAGCTATTGCAGGCCTGCTATGACAATGGGGATGTGGACCTTCAAACATATGAAGGTCTGTATTGCGTCAGCTGTGAGGCCTATTTCAACGAAGCTGATTTAGATGAAGGAAATTGTCCAATTCACGGCCGACCCGTAGAGCATGTAACCGAAGAGAACTATTTCTTTAAGTTGAGTCGCTACGAAGAGGCTCTAAAAGACTGGTATGCCGCTCACCCTGATTTTGTTCAGCCTGCAACCAAAAGAAATGAAGCGCTTGGGTTTATCAACCAAGGGTTACAAGACTTCTCAATAAGTAGAACGTCTATTGACTGGGGGATTCCCCTTCCATGGGATCCAGGTCACGTCACTTACGTTTGGTTCGACGCTCTAACGAATTACATAACTGCAGCGGGCTACGTCGACAATCCAGAGGAGTTCGAATCCCGCTGGCCAGCAATTCACCTTATTGGCAAAGATATTCTCCGTTTCCACTGCGTGTATTGGCCGGCAATGCTTATGAGCGCGGGTCTCCAACCGCCTGAACGTGTCCATGTTCATGGGTTCTTGTTAGTCGGTGGAGAAAAGATGTCGAAAACTCGGCTGAACCAAATTGCCCCAGCTGATCTAGTCGCAGATTTTGGTGTTGATGGAGTGAGGCATCATTTTTTGCATGACCAAACTTTTGGACCGGATGGCGACTTTAGCCACGAAGGAATGACAGCTCGTTACAACGCTGACCTAGCCAACAACTTAGGTAATTTACTTAGTCGAGTAACAACAGTCGTCACCTCGAAGTGTGGGGGAGTTGGACCAGCAGCAAACCCGGATAGCCCGTTAGCTGAAATTGTTGAGGCCGAATATCAAAAGATTGCTGATGGATGGCAGCGGATCGCGCCTTCCGAAGCTCTCGATGCAACGTGGAGAATTATTCGCGAAACAAATGCATACCTCGAAAACGCCGAGCCCTGGAAATCTGACCCAGGCCCAGATGTAGATGCGATTTTGGGAGATGCTCTAGAAATCTTGCGAATAGTTTCAATCCTGGCTTCACCGGCGGTTCCGAACGCCTGTGTCGAAATTCGTCGCCGGATAGGTCTTGATGAAGACCCCACACAACAACGGTTGCCGGACAGCATCGAATGGGGTCAATATCCAGGTGGACTTCCAGTCCTCAAGGGCGACCCACTGTTCCCGCGGCTCAAGTGATCAAAATGAAGTGGACAGATAATCACTGTCACCTGCCAGATGACCTGGACCTCGCATTGCAAGTGGTGCAAGCCGCCAAAGAGTCGGGTGTCCATAGGCTTATTGATGTAGGTACCTCAATAGAACACAGCCTCAAATGCATAACGCGAGCCAATGAAATCGAAGGAGTGTGGGCTACAGCAGGTGTGCATCCACATGATGCGAAAGATGGAATTAAAGGTTTAGACCAGCTATCAAGCTCTCCAAAGGTGGTCGCGATTGGGGAGTGTGGTCTGGACTATCACTACGACAACTCCCCACGAGATGTCCAACGGGAAATCTTCGCCAAACAGATTCAGCTAGCTCATCAACGTGAGTTGCCGTTAGTCATCCATACGAGAGATGCATGGGATGACACCTTCGACATCCTTGATCTTGAAGGCATCCCTAGCAAAACAGTTTTTCACTGCTTTACAGGTGGACCCGGTGAAGCAGAAGCTGGACTCCAAAGAGGTGTATATCTTTCATTTAGCGGGATAATTACGTTTCCTAGCGCCCCAGAGTTACGTGAAGCTGCTGCCCTAACCCCCGCTGATCGCTACATGGTTGAAACTGATGCTCCTTACTTGGCGCCAGTTCCCCAAAGAGGAAAACAGAACCATCCGTCTTGGGTCACCCTTGTGGGAGAAGGTGTCGCAGCGGCACGTGGAGTTGAGGTTGAGACAGTAGCTGCAGAGTCTTGGAGCACAGCTTCAACGTTTTACGGATTAGTTGGCTGACGAGAGAAATCTCCTCGTTCAGTAGGCTCAATTGAGTAGCGGCAATATTAGGTGGTAAGTAGTGCAACCTATGGTTCGGAAGAGATGGCAGACCCGGGTTGCACTCTTGTTTCTAGGGGTGGCGGTGATAGCTGTAGCAGCCCTGTCGATTAATGAGTCGGAACCCGGATACGAGAAACGTGCCCCACAACCGGCTAGTCGAGCACTCGGCGAATTTCCAACGCCGGATCTTTCGTTGGCCGGCTTTAGGGTCGGTAGCTTGGCGGTCTCTCTAGTCAGTGACTTATTTTCGGGGACACAATCAATGTCGCAAAGTTCGATCGGCGAAGCAGCTCCGGGTGGTTCGGACTCAAGTTCCGGGACATCTCACGCCTCGACCGGGATTTCGGATGCGTCAATTACCAGTGGGCTGTCAACCACATCGATTCCTCAAACATCGAATCAGAACTCGACTCCGTCGATCACGCAAGCAACAGTCGCTAGTGCCGTAGCCACGACCGTTCCTCCGTCGACAACGACGATTGCACCGTCGACAACGACGATTGCACCGTCGACAACGACGATTGCACCGTCGACAACGACAGGTTTTGTGAGCGATGAGCCAACCGAAGAATCCTTCGAACCAGAGCAGGAAGTGCAGGTAATCGTTTTTGGGCAGCCTTATCTTGATAGCTGGCCGAGTCTCGAAATGTGGGAACGGATGGCATGGTGTGAGTCAAGACAGACATGGGATGTGGACACTGGAAATGGTTATTTCGGAGGGCTTCAATTCGCCTTGGGTTCATGGCAGTGGATGGGAGGAGAAGGCAGCCCGGCTGATGCCAGCAAAGAAGAGCAGATCTATCGAGCCAACCTTCTTTGGCAAGCTCAGGGATGGAACGGTTGGCCGGGCTGTAAACAATATTTCGGTTGGTCCAGATGGCAGGTCAGGGAATGACGTTATCGGTAGCTGATGTCCGGCGATTGCTGAGGGAAGCGGGAATAGATCCGAAAAAGAGCCTCGGACAAAATTTTGTTATCGACCCGAACACCGTCAGGCGCATAGCTCGACTATCGGGCGTAGGAGAAGGCAGTCGAGTAATTGAGATAGGGGCGGGTTTGGGTTCGCTGACTCTAGCGTTAGCCGAAACCGGAGCATCGGTGACAGCTATCGAGACCGACGGAACGCTAATCCCGATACTTGATTCCACTGTCGGCGATCTGGCCAAAATAATAGAGGCGGATGCTCGCGCCCTCTCGTGGAACGAGATATTGCCGACACCTGGCTGGGACCTCGTAGCGAATTTGCCCTACAACATTGCTACGAACCTAGTGCTCACTGTTTTAGACGAAGTCCCTGCTGTGTCCCGACTCTTGGTTATGGTTCAGCAAGAAGCTGGTGAACGGATGGCTGCGTCGGTTGGCGATGATGCGTATAGCGGAGTTTCAGTGCGTGTCGCTCTCAGAGGAAAAGCGGCAATTGTTGGACATGTATCCCCTTCAGTCTTTTATCCGCAACCTCGAGTGAACTCAGCCTTGGTAGCCATAGAACGAGTAGAGCGAAGCATCGAGCAACACATTGAAGATGAGCTAATAGATCTGGTTCGGATCGCGTTCAATCAACGCCGCAAAATGTTGCGAAAAAGTTTGAGAGGACGAGTCGAAGAGAACACACTGGAAAGCGCAGGCATTAGTCCCACATCTCGACCTGAAGAAGTTGAGCTAGATAGGTGGATAAACCTGGCCCGAGAATCAACGAAAATTGAACTGTGAAAACTGACCATCTCATATGCCCGGCCAAGTTGACCCTCTCACTCAGTGTGGAAGGTCGTCGCGCCGACGGCTACCACTTTATTGATGCCGAAATGGTGTCAGTCGATCTGTGCGATGAGATCTTTATTAAAGACGGATCAAAATTGACGATCCGATCGTCAGATTCCGGTTTCGACATTCCAGCAGACCGCAACAACCTTGTTAATCGTGCGCTAGATCTAGTGCATCGCTCGGCAGATGTGGTTATTCACAAGAAAATCCCTGCGGGCGCTGGACTTGGCGGCGGCTCCAGCAATGCGGCCGCAGTTTTGCGGTGGGCGACTTTCAATGACCCCGTAGCAGCCAGTGCGCTAGGAGCTGACATCGGATTTTGTCTTAATGGAGGCCGAGCGCGTGTTCAAGGGATCGGGGAGAAACTTCAGCCGTTGCCATTTCTGGAACGCGAAATCACCCTACTCATTCCACCTTTGGGGGTTTCAACCAAAGAGGTTTATCGAACCTGGGACGAATTAGGTGGCCCTCGAGGTGATCACGGAAACGATCTAGAGCCTGCAGCACTCGTCGTGGAACCCGAGTTAATCGATTGGCGAAACGCATTGACTGAGGCAACTGGGAAGCAAGCTCGCTTAGCAGGGAGTGGCGGCACATGGTTTGTAGAGGGACGACACGAGCAATTCGTTCATCGTGGCGTCGCTTCAATGAACGTCAAGACCCTGCCTGAAAACAGCGCCCTTGATAAGACGCGACTAAGTGATCTGTCTAGCGAGAACTAGCTATTTGTTTTTGCGTTGATAGCGAGTGCGGCGAAGCATCTTCTTGTGCTTCTTCTTACGCATGCGTTTGCGACGCTTTTTGACGAGGGATCCCATGAGGAAATGCAGGGTAGCTGAAGTGTGACCAAGACCCAACGTGGCGAACGATGACATTGTTAATGTAATCAGCCGATATTGCGTACTTCTCGTCGTTAAGCTAGGGCTGTCGACCGAGTGTCTTTGACACTTCGACGGTCGGGGATCGTTCAATTGGCAGGACATCGGGTTTTGATCCCGACAATGGAGGTTCGAGCCCTCCTCCCCGAACTGATTGTCTAGGACTCTTTTTATTGTGTGCTCCGCAAATACAAAATGGATTCTTTTTGAAGTGAGCCGGCAGTTCGCGGGGGTTAGATGAGGGCAATCGTTTTAGCTGCTGGCGAGGGCTCACGAATGTTGTCGGCCCTACCGAAACCGCTACACCTAGTTGATGGCATACCAATGACGACGCGTGTGTTGAACTCGCTTGAAGAAATTGATCTCGACGGCATTGTCGTAGTTGTGGGGACCCAGGCAACGCTTGTCTCGCAGACCTTGGCCCAGATGTCAGGAAATGCAAACGGTTTGGACTTTGTAGAACAAACAGTGAGGCGCGGAACCGCTGATGCCGCCCAAATTGGGCTCCAGAGTTTTGGCAGTGACGAAGTGTCGGAATTGGATTTTGACGTACTTGTGCTCCCCGGCGACATGCCGCTGCTCACATCTGAGACTCTGATCCAATTGCAAAGACACCATGAAAAGTCCGGATCAGTTGCCACATTGCTAACCGCAGAGTTCGAAGATCCATCGGGCTATGGCCGGATCATCAGAGACCAAAACGGTCGAATTGAACGGGTTGTAGAACACGCGGATGCAGGACCCGCCGAATTGGATATTCACGAAGTCAATACATCCGTTTACTGCTTTAATTCGCTCCTGCTTGGTCAAGCCCTAGCGAAGGTTGAAGATTCCAACTCTCAAAATGAGTACTACCTAACTGACGTAGTCGAACTGTTGGGCAAGAATGGCCATCTCGTAACAGGAGTGATTGTTGGTGATGCCGACGAAGTGCGCGGTGTCAACACACAAGAACAACTGGTGGAATGCGAAACGTTGCTGAGAAGACGAACAAACATTAAATAGCTGCTTCAAGGATTCGATTTGGAGCCAATAAAGCCGCTATGTCGACCAGATCTCACCGATTCAAAGTGTTGGCACCTGGAGTCGCAGACTGGAAAGTATTGTCAAATTCGAGTTCTTGTAGTTTTAGGGCAGGAAGACAAGTACGCGTCAGCTACTGTCACAGAACCGTTCTACAGCTCTTGTAAGAGCAGGAGAAGCGATGGAACTAGTAACGAAAAAGCGTTTACACCTATTCACCGGTCGAGCTAATCCAGTGCTTGCTCAGGAAATTGCTCACCATTTGGGAATAGACCTAGGTGACCCCGGGCTGATCGATTTTGCCAATGGCGAGATTAAGTGTCGATTCGAGGAATCTGTCCGTGGCGGGGACGTGTTCATCATCCAAACTCACGCAGCGACAGAAAAGATGAGCGTGAATGATGCAGTCATGGAGCACCTGATAATGGTGGACGCTGCTCGGCGAGCTTCAGCGAAACGTATAACGGCAGTCGCTCCATTTTACGGCTATGCCCGGCAAGACAGAAAGGCGCAGGGTCGTGAACCGATAACTGCCCGCCTGATCTCAGACCTTTTGAGGCAAGCCGGCGCCGACCGTCTTGTCAGCATCGATCTACATAGTGGCCAAATACAAGGATTCTTTGAAGGCCCAGTTGACCACTTAACAGCGGCCCCAGTCCTCATCGAATATTTAGATGCCGTTATTCCTGATGGCTCTGTGATTGTTTCGCCCGATACGGGCCGAGTTAAGGTCGCGGAACGATACGCGAAAAAGCTGGACTGTGAAGTAGCAACGATTTACAAAAGACGCTCGTTGAATACTGCTAACGAGGTAGAAGCGTTGGGTGTGATGGGCGACGTTAACGGGCGGACTTGCGTGATTATTGATGACATGGTGGATACGGCTGGAACAATATGCGCTGCTGTAGACACGTTAATTTCACACGGTGCCGCTGACGTTCTTTGTGCCACTACACACGCCGTGTTTTCTGGCCCAGCAGTCGAACGTTTGGAGAGCTCAGCCCTGAGTAGAGTCATTGTCACCGATACCGTTCCTCTTCCTGACTCAAAACGATTCGACAAACTAGAGGTGCTGAGTGCAGCAGGTATTCTGGCTGATGCTTTGGAATCGGTCTTCGAAGATACGTCGGTCTCAGAAATCTTTGACGGAGAAAACCATTCGTAGGTAATAACGTCTTGCTTTCTGTGAGTGATGAGTAGCCCTGGGCTCTACAATGGTCAGCCCTTCAGGACCTTTAAAGAAATCGGGTCCATTATTAGATTTATCTCCAGGAGTCATCAGCGATGTCGTCAGATCTGAAGCTCGAGGCTGAAATCGGCCGAGACCATGGCAGTCGATCGTCTAGGCGTTTGCGACGCGACGACAAGATCCCAGCAGTTGTTTACGGCCAGGGTTCTGAGCCGTTGTCAGTTACTCTGGACCGACCGAAGTTTCGAGCAGCATTGAATGCCGCGGGTCCGAACGCGGTTATAACCCTTGATGTAGACGGTAGCGACTATCTGACGATCGTCAAAAATATGCAACGCGACCCGATTGCTAACCGTGTTACTCACGTGGACTTCATGCTGATCGACATCGATCAAAGATTGGTGGTTGATGTCCCGATCGTCCTTGTCGGTGACGCTGCGCTAGTTCGACAAGAAGGAGCAGTAGTTCAGCAACAGATGATGACCCTCACCGTTGAGTCGCCAGCTGGCAATATCCCTCAAGCCTTTGAGGTCGACATCTCTGAAATGTCTATAGAGAATCCGGTTCGTGTCTCTGATCTTGAGATGGGGAGTGGCGTTGTTGCTCAAGTTGAGGACGACTCACTGATTGCTATTGGTCAACGCAGCCGTGCTTCGATTGCGGCGGAAGAGACCGGCGATGAGCTTTCAGATGAATTGGGTGAAGGCGTTGAGATGGGTGGAGGCGCTGTTGACGGCGGCGAGGAGTCCGGCGAAGACGCTGGCGAAGATAGCCAAGCTGACTAGCCGTGTCCGTGTTTCGCCGGGCCGCGCAACGCCGCGGTACCCCGGCTGACTACTTAGTAGTAGGGCTAGGTAATCCGGGCGAGAAGTTCCTGGGTACTCGACACAACCTTGGCTATGAGGTAATCGATAAGTTTGCGATGCACGAGTCCGTATCGCTGGATATTTCGAAGCCAGACCGATCGCGTATAGCGGTAGTCCATCACTTAGATAAACGATTGATATTGGCTTGCCCAACGACATTTATGAACTTGAGCGGGGAAGCAGTGGCCTCCTTGATTCGCCGAAATGGTGTTGAGGGTGTGGAGCGCCTCATCGTTGTGCACGATGAACTTGACCTTGAACCAGGCAGAGTAAAAGTCAAACAAGGAGGGTCAGCGGCTGGTCACAATGGACTCAAATCTATTCGCCAGCATGTTGGTAGTGACGATTTTGTGCGCATCAGAATCGGGATTGGCAAACCACCTGACCCCCGAAACGGCCGGAACTGGGTCCTGAAAAAACCGACTCAGGAAGATCGATTGAGACTGGACTTGGCGGCCAGCATCGCAATCGATGCAATAGAGACAATAATGACGGGTGGTGTAGACCAAGCAATGAATAAGATCAACGGTCTTCAATCGTGAATTCGGAAGGCGCCTTAGCAGGTTTGCCGCATCACCTTGCCGATGACCAGATCCTTTCGCAGTTACTTGGCCGCAAAAACACTGAAGTCGTAGTAGCGCACGCTGGTCGAGCGTTTTTTATTGCTGGCGTCGCCGACGTAAGTAATCAAAAACCGATTGTGGTCGTGACGTCAACCGCAAGAGAAGCCGAAACTTTGTGCGATGATCTCGAAATTTGGCTGGGCAAAGATCGTGTCAAGTACTTCCCAGCCTGGGAAACCCTGCCCTTTGAACGAATAAGTCCAGCAATAGAGACCATGGGAAGCCGGCTCGAAATATTGCACGGAATTCAAACTGGGAAAAGCCCCGATGTTTTAGTGGCTCCCGTACGTTCCCTTCTCCAGCGAATAAACCCAGAGGCCCGGAATGTCGAACTTCTCGAATTGAAGCGAGGATCGAGAGCGGACTTATCCAAACTTTCGACGTCTTTGGTGGCCAATGGATATCGCCGTGAATTCCAAGTCGAACACAGAGGTGAATTTGCGGTCAGGGGCGGGATCTTGGATATTTTCCCCGCCACCGGTGTTGCCCCGGTCAGAGTAGATCTGTGGGGGGATGAACTCGAACGCCTTAGCGAGTTCTCAGTTTCCGACCAGAGGTCGACTGTTGAGATTGACTCGGTGGTGATTTCTCCGGCTCGCGAGCTATGGCCGACAAGCCAAATACGGGAGCGAGCTAGTGAGCTTTGCGAGGCTGAACCTTGGGGTCGTGAACAGTGGCAGCGTTTAGCCGAAGGAGAGTTTTTCGATGGAATGGAGTCGTGGCTTCCATGGTTAATGGAGGAAGAACTGGTTCTCGGCGACATGCTCCGATCGGATGCATTGGTTGTACTCCTCGACCCCAAGCGTCTGAAAGATCGTTCCTCAGAATTAGTAGCTGAAGAGCAAGACTTAGCTCGAACGCTTGCGACCACCTGGAAGGCGCTAGACCCAGCCGGAAATCCGAGGGTCTTCCCTGAGCTCCATGTGCCCTTTGATCGTGTGCTGAGAGATTGCCCGTCGAATGTCTGGACAGTTTCAGGCACTTCGCCCGACCCTTCTCAGAGCAGGTTCGAAACTCAGCCTTGGGAGACAGCTATCGGCGGTCCAGACCGTCTAATCAATCAAATGAGACAGCTCTCGAAACAGCCTGGAATGCGAATGGTGGTGGCCGCGAGCGGTCAGGGTTCGGCTCGACGAATGGCTGACACGCTGCGTCTAGAAAATATTGAATTAGAGGTGCATGAAAGCGGTTCCTATAAAGGGCAAGTCGGCGGTCACGTGGTGGCAGCACCTATAGAGGACGGTTTTATAGCACCGAACGTTGGGATAGCTGTTCTGACCGAGAGGGACATAACAGGCAGGCGCCGAACTCATAGACCACCTCGAACAGTTCAAGGTGCCCAGCGGACCTTCGAAGATTTACAAACAGGTGACTATGTCGTTCATCACCACCATGGGGTTGCTCGGTATATAGGGATGGAGCACAGAACTTTGATGGGTTCTGAACGCGACTATTTAGTTTTGGACTTTAAAGGCACAGACAAGTTGTATCTGCCGAGTGATCAGATTGAGTTGATCCGACCCTACATAGGTGGGGAGACTCCAACGTTGAGTCGTATGGGCGGTACGGATTTCGCGAAACAAAAGGATCGCGTTCGCTCTGCTGTAGCTGAAATTGCGCAGGAATTAGTGGTTCTTTACCAGTCGAGACTGCACAGCCCTGGCCATTCTTTTCCCGCTGATACCCCATGGATGAGGGAACTTTCCGATTCATTTACCTTTGAGGAGACACCTGACCAACTTGGGGCTATCCATGATGTGTTGTCTGACATGGAGTCTCCACATCCCATGGACCGCTTAATTTGTGGCGACGTAGGGTTCGGAAAAACCGAAGTGGCTATGCGAGCCGCCTTCAGCGCTATCGGTGAAGGTATGCAGGTAGCGGTGTTGGTGCCGACCACCCTTTTGGCACAGCAACACCATCAAACTTTCGAAGATAGATTTGCTGACCACCCTGTTCGGGTTGAAGCTCTAAGTCGGTTCCTTACTCCTTCTCAACAAAAAAAGGTTGTTGCTGCCGTGAAGGATGGAAGTGTTGATGTGTTGATTGGAACTCATCGAATGCTTTCAGAAGATATGAAATTTAAAAATCTTGGACTGTTGGTCGTTGATGAGGAGCAGCGATTCGGAGTTGTGCATAAGGAAGCAATTAAGAGATTCAAAACTAACGTTGACGTTTTAACCTTAAGCGCCACCCCGATTCCGCGAACTCTCGAAATGAGCCTTACCGGCATAAGAGATCTGTCTCTGTTGCAGACAGCACCTGCTGAAAGGCTCCCCATTCTGACTCACGTTGGTGAGTACGACGAGCGCGCTGTGACTGAGGCAATTCGCCGGGAGCTTCTGCGCGAAGGACAAGTATTTTTTGTTCATAACAGGGTTGAGGATATTTCGGAAGTCGCCGAACGACTGCGAGAGATGGTTCCAGAAGCTCGTATCGGTGTGGCCCACGGTCAGATGGACGAAGGTTCTCTCGAACAAGTCGTTATAGATTTTTGGGAGCGCTCATATGACGTTCTTGTGTGCACAACGATCATCGAATCAGGAATAGACATGCCAAGCGTGAACACGCTTGTCGTCGACCGAGCTGACTTGATGGGACTGGGTCAACTGCATCAGCTTCGCGGTCGGGTTGGAAGGTCTGGGCAACGAGCGTATGCGTATTTGTTTTTCCCACCGAATCGCGTCTTGACTGAAAAAGCGTTTGAAAGATTAAAGACAATTGGAGAATCAACCCAGCTTGGTTCGGGTTTTCGAATTGCTATGCGGGATCTCGAGATCAGAGGTGCCGGGAATCTACTAGGGGGCGCACAATCAGGTCACATAGCCGCTGTCGGTTATGACCTCTACTGCGAGATGGTAACTGAGGCCGTAGCTGAGTTAAAAGGTGACGATGCTCAAAAAACTGCAGAAATAAACATTGATTTGCCGATTAGAGCGTACTTGCCGGTTGAGTATGTAGAAGCCGAAGAGCAGCGTCTTGAGGCTTATCGGAGGCTCGCAAATGTAACCGAACTGGTAGAAGTGGCAGATATAGAAGCTGAGTGGGTTGACAGGTATGGACCGGTTCCAGACCCCGCTCAGACGCTTCTGCACATAGCGTTGCTTAGGTCTGAATGTGTCCGTCTCGAAGTGACCGATATTAGTGTGTCGAATCGTAACCGCATCCGAATTTCCCCAATAGAACTGAGCCAAAGTGAACAGGTTCGTTTTCGGCGTCTAATCAACGAGGGGTCTTACGGTGGTGGTACCTACAAAGAGGACTTATATGAGGTCACTATTCACACGGAACCAGTGAATTCGACGCTGCCGGGACAAATCTATTCTTTCCTTGGCGAACTCCGACCCACCAAATAGCACGTTCAACCCGTACCATTTCGAGGGTGGTAGTTAACAGTGGCAAGAACATGATTGCTAGAGCCTTACTTTTTCTCTTCGTGATTCTTCTAGCAGTGTCTGGGTGCGGTGATAGCTCTGAATCGGTGGGCCGGTCGGACCGAGATCAGATTTTCGATCGCATTGACCAAGATGGAGATGGGGTTGCTCTGCGGAGTGACTATGAAATGGCGCTTTCGCTTGCGGACCGAACCAAGATTGTCGCCTCCTACCCGGGAGGAAACCTGACAATTGAGGCTGTGTTGGCGAGCCTCACAGATTCGCCTCCCAGTCGACTTGTTGACCCTGAGAACCCGACAAATGAGATGTTCCTCGCGCGGTTGACATCAATGTTGAGACTTCGGCTAGCGGCCGTGGTTATTGACGACGCCGGATTCGATATCGATTTTGACGTAGATGATGAAAGTTTGAATGCTCAAGTTCAAGCACATATTTCCGGTGGGTTTGAAGCCTGGGCACAAAACCAAGCGCTTGCATCCGATCCCCGCTTATCAAAGTTCGCTACTCCACATTGCATCACCCTTATTGCTACTGAGACCGAAACTGAGGCGAAAGTAGCCAGGGATCGAATCGAAGCAGGAGAATCAGCTCAGGTAGTGGCATCAGAGGTGAACGCACAAGCAGCGACACGTTGGCCTAACGGTGATCTTGGTTGTGCGGATCTCTTGACATGGGCCAACACCTTTGGCGAAAGCGCAGCGCCTCTTGGAGAAATGAAGACAGGGGATATATCTGAGGTTGTTTCAATGGCTTCGGACTTCAGTGCCACAGGGCGTTTGTGGATGATCTTTAATGTTCGAGAACTCAAAGTCGAAGAAGCGAACCCGAAGCTGCTCGGTCCCTTTGCTCAAGGGGTGCTAGCAGACCTAGTAGTCGAATATGACGTAATGGTGGAGCCAAGAGTTGGCGTCTGGGATTCCATTGGACTTTCTGTTGTCCCAAGTCAGTAGTTCCGCCTTGTCAAAGATTATCGTCGGCGGACTGGGCCCTGGAAACGCAGACCTTGTGTCGGAGGCGGTTCTAGCTCTGACAAAGACCCACCCCACATTTCTGCGAACTCGAGAACATCCGTGTGTCGACATGTTCGACCCTTTGGACTCCTTTGACCACCTATATGAATCTGAGCGACATGTAGTAGATGTCTATGAAGCCATAGTTGAGGAATTGGTTCGGGAGTCAACAGAACGAGGAACGATCGGCTATCTAGTTCCAGGCTCGCCCCTAATTGCAGAGCGAACGGTTGAACTTCTCCGACAGCGTAAAGATGTAAATGTCGAGATACTCCAGGGAGTTTCATTCCTAGATTTGGCATGGGAGAGACTTGGGGTCGATCCAATAGCGCGTCGGGTCACCATTGTCGACGGCCAAAGATTTGAGACAGAGGCTGCTGGACTAAGTGGACCACTGTTAGTGGCTCAATGCGATAACAGGTTTGTTTTGTCGGACATCAAGCTCTCGATTGATGTTGAGGAGCTTCCAAAAGTAACAGTGCTTCAACGACTAGGTCTTGAAGACGAAGCAGTTTTCGAAGTGGAGTGGGAAAACTTGGACCGAGAATTCGAACCGGACCATCTCACCTCTCTTTGGATCCCGGAACTGCCCCTTACAGATGTAGCTGGATCAATCATCGAGCTGCATGCGCTCGTTCGTCGTCTCCGATCAGAATGTCCATGGGACAAGGACCAAACCCATGCCAGTCTCATCCCTGGTCTTCTAGAAGAAGCTAATGAGGTTGTGCAGGCGATTGAATCGACTGAGAGCGGAGAAGGCTCCTTTGAAGACCTAGTGGAAGAACTAGGTGATCTTTTGTTTCACATCATGATGCAAAGTGCAATTGGAGAGGAAGAAGAAACTTTTGGCGTAGCGGATGTGGCACGTGGAATTCGAAACAAGATGATTCGCCGTCACCCACATATCTTCGAAAGGGAGTCCGGCTCGCCCATGCCAACTAAAGAAGAGTTAGTTCAGCAATGGAAAATGATCAAAGCAGCTGAACGAGCTGGGATAAAGCCGAACAGAGGATGAAACTAAAAGACTTAACATTGCAGGCGAAGGCCTATACGAGCGACAAAGACTAAGACCTGAGGCCTCTATTGCCCTCCCTCGCAGCTACCATCGATCATGACCTTGTGGCTGCCTATAGGTGCGAAAACTTGCTTGGAGAGGTTCCGTGAGCAGAATTGTGAATGTGTTGGGCCGAGAGATCATCGACTCTCGGGGAAACCCCACAGTCGAAGCTGAAGTCTTGCTGGAGAGCGGAGTTCGGGGACGAGCTCAAGTCCCGTCTGGAGCGTCGACTGGCCAGTTCGAAGCGGTCGAAATGCGTGATGGCGAGGAAAGATTTGCGGGTAAAGGTGTCCTCAGGGCAGTGGCACACGTTAATCAGCAGATTTTTGAGGCGCTAGTAGGGACTGATGCTCTAGATCAACGCGTCGTCGACACCAAAATGATTGATATAGATGGCACCCAGAACAAGAGTCGTTTGGGGGCTAACGCCATCCTGGGCGTATCTCTAGCCACTGCTCATGCAGCTGCAATCGAAACTAAAACTCCTTTGTACCGCTATTTGGGTGGGGCAAACGCTCATGTACTTCCTGTCCCGATGATGAATGTGATAAATGGTGGTGAACACGCTGATAACAACGTTGATCTTCAAGAATTCATGATCATGCCAATCGGAGCAGCGTCTTTTTCTGAAGCCTTGCGTTGGGGAATCGAGACTTATCACGTTCTGAAGTCAGTGCTTAGGGAACGGGGGCTGTCAACAGCAATTGGCGATGAGGGTGGTTTTGCCCCGAATTTAGTTAGCAATGAAGAAGCTCTTGCCCTGTTGGTCGAAGCTATCGATCGAGCAGGATTTAAGCCTGGGGAAGAAATAGCTCTGACTATTGATGCCGCTGCTACGGAATTTTACAACGACGGAAAGTACCAACTAACAGGTGAGAGCCGAAGTCTTGAATCAGCTGCGTTCGCGGAGTATTTGGCGGATCTTTGCAGCCGGTATCCCATTGTGTCTATAGAAGATGGAATGGACGAGGAAGACTTCGAAGGATGGTCCGCACTTACCGAAATACTTGGCAAAAAAATTCAACTGGTTGGCGACGACTTGTTCGTTACTAATAGTCGGCGCCTCGAGGACGGAGTAGAGCGAGGTATCGCTAATTCGATTCTCGTTAAAGTCAATCAAATAGGCACTCTCACTGAGACCTTGGAAACAGTCCAGCTAGCTACTGCGAGTGGGTACACAAGTGTGATGTCGCATCGTTCTGGAGAGACAGAAGATACGACTATTGCCGATTTGGCCGTTGCCACTAATTGCGGACAAATCAAAACGGGAGCACCCGCGCGCTCTGATCGAGTCGCCAAATATAACCAACTGCTTCGGATCGAGGAAGACTTAGGCGAAGCCGCCACGTACTTGGGCAAGGAAGCGCTGGCGCTTGACTGACTCAGCTAATAAGTCGGATGCGCAAGTCATAGGTAAGAAAGGTCGGATTAGCAGGTTGTCGTCACGGGGCTTTATCTCGCTAGTCACGAAATTCCGTCTCGGTCGATTCGGACGAAGGACCTTGATGGTGATCGTCGCAGCCGCCGTAATGGCGCTCGCCGCGGCGACTTTGCTCCCGCTGCGTCAGTACAGAGACCAGGGATCAAGTATTGAGCAAGCGAAACAGGAGTTGGCGGAACTTGAAGAACGGCGTTCGGACCTTGAGTCTCGGCTCGAAAAAGCGGGAGATAAAAAGGTCATTGAACGTGAAGCCCGAAAACAGATGTCACTTGTACGCCCGGGAGACGAACTCTTTCGAGTAGTGGTACCAGGAGATATCATCGATCTGCCTAAAACTTGGTACCTGCCCGGTGTCGAATATCTAATTACAGGCCAATCGAAATAAAAGCGTTTCTGCTTTATAGGTCTGTCATGACCTGAAAAGCGCGTTCAACAATTACTTCTTTGTGCTTGTCAGGGTCGACGCCACGCTGTTCGAGTGACAGTCTGATTATTCCTACTGCCCCGGCAGCCCGCATTCTGTCCTCAACCGAAGGATCAGGGCCGACCAAATAAGCGTAGAAATCTCTGGCTTGAGATCTGAGTCGTTGTCCGATGGGGCTGTGCTGGATAGCAGCGTCGTTCCAAACCAACCGAAAGACTTGAATATCGTCGGCGAGCAAGTCGTAATACTGGTTTAGAGCTTCTCGCATCGACTCGATGCTTTGGTCAAAGGTACTAATCCGTTGGAGTAACTCGTCACTGCTGTCGTGAAGCTGAGCAGCTAACCCCTCAAGAACATCATTTTTGGAAGCAAAGTGATAATAGAGGGCAGCAGGGGTGATATTTAGGCTCGAGGTCAACTGTCGAATTGAGGTCCCGTCGTAGCCGTGTTCGGCAAATAATTCACGGGCGTTCTCCAAAATTTGACTCTTTGTGTTGGTTATCGTTTTCGTTTCTGTTTCCACCGCCGACATGGCTAGAAACTTATCTAATTATGATTTGAAATAGATGTTCATAGCCTAGAAAATCAATAAAAAATTTGCGCATGAACTTGTCCTTGCAAGGCTCTGTTTTCTCGTGAAACACTTGCGATCACAGCGGTAAGTGAAGTCTCTTTTTGGAATGAATTAAATAAGTGCATGATTCGGTGAGGCACTAAGGCCCTGAATAGGGCATGATTGGGGCCGACCTAAGGGTCGCCCTACTGTTGGAGGAAGGGAACAACTGTGGAAATCAGCGTCGCCGTAAATGGAACGGGTCGTGTAAGCGAGGTCGAGCCAAGAACTTTGCTCGTCTACTACCTGCGCGACGAACTTGGGCTTACTGGCACGAATGTGGGTTGCGACACTTCTTCATGTGGCGCTTGCACAGTGCATGTGAATGGTGAATCAGTCAAGTCATGCACGATGTTGGCAGTTCAGGCTGACGGTCAGGAAGTCACCACTATCGAGGGCCTTGCTCCCTCTTCAGATGAACTTCACCCCATGCAAGAGAGCTTCCAAAATAACCACGGTCTGCAGTGCGGTTACTGCACACCGGGAATGGTGATGGCGGCATGTTCGTTACTTGAGGAAAATCCAGCCCCGACCGAGCAGGAAGTTCGAGAAGGCCTTGAAGGAAACCTCTGCAGATGTACCGGATATCACAACATTGTTAAAGCAGTCTTGGCCTGTAGTGGTCAAGACGTGAGTTGAAGGGGTAAGTAAATGATTCCAGCTGCCTTTGACTACAAAAAAGCCAACTCGTCAGAAGAAGCGATCGCTTTGATCGTTGAGCATGGGGACGAAGCGAAATTACTGGCGGGAGGCCACTCGCTTATACCAATGATGAAGCTGCGACTTGCGGTCCCGAGTGTTCTTGTTGACATAGCGGGTGTCGAAGACCTTAGTTACATAAACGATTGCGGAGACCACGTAGCGATCGGAGCTCTAACGAAACACCGGCTCCTCGAGACAAGCGACCTCCTGTTGGCTGAATGTCCCCTTCTCGCCCACGTAGCGAGCAAGGTTGGAGACCCTCAAGTTCGGCATCGAGGGACGCTCGGTGGATCGCTTGCCCACTCTGACCCAGCATCGGATCTGCCTGCCGCCGTTTTGGCTTTAGGCGGTTCGCTTATCGCTGAAGGACCCGGTGGGCAACGTGAGATTGCTGTCGCTGACTTCTTTACTGGTTACTTCGAATCGTCCTTAGCCGAGGACGAGATGCTGACTGAGGTGAGAGTCCCGAAAGCCCCGGGAGCCTCCTGGAGCTATCAGAAATTTAACCGGCGGGCGCAAGACTGGGCGATCGTGGGAGTAGCGGCAGTTGAGGTCGGCGGCGCCACGCAAGTTTCTTTGGTCAATATGGGATCAACTCCCCTTAGAGCTGAAGGCGTTGAGTCTGCATTAGCTGGAGGTGCCTCGGCGACAGAAGCCGCTGAAGCGGCCGCTGAAGGAACTGATGCGCCAACTGATCTGAATGCTTCCCCTGAATACCGGGATCACTTGGCTCGTGTCCTTACCAAGAGGGCCTTGGAGGCCAGCGGCGTTTCATAAGCCTGAAGATTAGGTGCTGGGCGGAACTGCGGTTTTTGAAACCTAATTGGGGATTAAATGCTTTTAGTCCAAGAGTCCGGAGGCCTGACCTCCGTCAATGAGCAGCCCTGTCCCAGTGATAAATTTTGCTTGCTCAGAACAAAGAAAAGCTACAGCTGAACCAAAATCATCAGGGTCTCCTGTTATTCGGGCTGGAACGGTTGAGGCAGCTGTCTCTTTATCGGGAACAATCTTGGCGACACGGTCCGTCCAATGTGTTCCTGGTTGCGCCGAATTGATGGTTACCCCATCGGCAGCCACTTCGCGTGCCGTGATCTTGAGAAAGCTGGTGAGTCCCGCGCGAGCCACGGAACTGGCCATCAAGTATTCGATTGGTTGCTTGACTCCCACGCTGGTGATGGCACACACCCGGCCCCAGCCCCGATCGCGCATATCTGGAATAGCCGTACGACACATTTCGATCATTGCTCGACAGTTCATGTCGAAGGCTGCTTGATAAGAGTCCAGATCAGTATTTTCGAAAGTGCCCGGTGGAGGCCCGCCTGCGTTGGTAACCAAAATATCTAAATGACCTAGTTCAGCTATTGCCTGTTGAACGAAAGATTTCCCTGAGTCTGGATCTGATAGATCCGCTTCGATACAAACGACATCTCCGTCTATAGCCGTAGCAGCCTGTTCAAGCTTTGTAGCGTCGCGACCGCATATAGCAAGACGAACGCCCTCGGCAGCAAGTGCTTTAGCCGCGCCCAATCCTAGACCTGCTGAACCCGCCGCTACAGCTGCGGTTCTTCCACTAATACCTAGATCCATTTGACAAAATCCCTTCGAATGCCTCGCGGCAACATATATGGAAAGTGGGTCGCTTCGCTGAATGAAGGCCCAGTTAGGGCTAATTCAATTATTGCCCGTATTCTGATTGGAGCATGTTTAACATTCCTAACTCTCCTTCAGAAGTGTCATCGGCTTTGGCCGACCATAACTATTTGACTGATGAAGGCCTAGCTACGGTCGTCTACTTGGCGATGACCATGCAGCGACCGCTTTTCCTTGAAGGCGATGCCGGAGTCGGCAAAACTGAATTGGCGAAGGTTCTAGCCGCTTGGACAGGTGGTGAGTTGATCCGCCTTCAGTGCTACGAAGGTATTGATGCTTCGCAAGCGCTTTACGAATGGGATTACACGCGACAGCTTCTTCACCTCAGGGCAGCCGAGGCCACCGGTAGAGCGGCGAAAGAGTCGCAAGCAATCGAAGACGAACTCTACTCAGAACGATTCTTGATCCGAAGACCTTTGCTCCGTGCAATTGACCATGGGGATCATCTTCAGCCCGTCTTGTTGATAGATGAAGTAGACCGAGCAGACGATGAATTTGAGGCCTTCTTGCTTGAAGTCCTTTCGGATCACACTGTCACAATTCCCGAATTAGGGACCTTCGGAGGCAAAAAGCCTCCTCTTGTAGTGGTGACATCAAATCGAACGCGGGATGTGCACGATGCCCTCAAGCGTCGGTGCCTGTATCACTGGCTCAATCATCCTGACCTTGAAAGAGAAATCGAAATCATCCAACTCAAAGCACCTGAGGTTGATAGTGAATTAGCTCGACAAGTCGCCGTGGCGGTCAACGTCATGCGAGGTATGGGTTTGTACAAGCCGCCAGGAGTAGCTGAGACGATTGATTGGTCAACAGCACTAGGCAAGCTAGGTGAGTCTGCCCTTAACGAATACACCATCAACGCTACCCTCGGCACGGTTCTCAAATACCGAGAAGATCAGGATCGTGTCTCGGCGCAGGGTATTGAGATGATTATGGCTGCTGCTGCACATGAATGAGGCCCTTTTGATTAGTCCGGAAAGTAGCCCTACACGAATAGGGGTTGCCTTCTGCCAAATCCTTCGTGGATTAGGGTTACGAGTTCCTGTTAGCCGAGTGACCTTGTTTCTTGAGGCCCTTGGACAAGTGGGATTAGAAGAGCGAGATGCCGTTTATTGGGCAGGAAGATCAACTTTGGTTTCTGATCCTGAAGCAATAAGTGACTTCGATCGGGCCTTCGCAGTGTTTTGGGAGCAAAGACAGTCGTCAAGTATTGAAGTTGAGATACCACCAGTCTCAGTGTCGATTTCTACCGATGGAGCGGAGGACAGCGAGGAGCTTCCGGATGACCATACGTCTTCTTCCGGGCCTACGATCCAGGTTCGATATAGCGCTCTAGAAACACTTAGAGAAAAAGACTTTGCAGAGTGCAGTAGCCAAGAGATCGATGAGTTGAAGAGACTGATAGCTGACCTGCGTTTTACTTCGACCACACGTCCATCGCGAAGACGATTGCCATCGAAACACCAGACGCGTAATCCGGATATGCGTCGAATGTTGCGGTCTGCGTTAGCGATGGGGGGCGAGCCTGTGCATAGAAAGTATCTAACGAAAGACCGCCGTCCTCGTCGCCTAGTTCTGCTGGTCGACGTTTCAGGTTCGATGGAACCGTACGCCCGCGCACTAATTAGATTCGCGCATGCAACGGTGGTTGGAAGAACCCGAGTGGAGGCATTCGCTATCGGTACTCGATTAACTCGCATTACTCGCGAATTATCATCACGAGACCCTGACGCCGCACTTCGAGCTGCCGCGGGCGCTGTAACTGACTGGTCCGGCGGGACTCGCCTTGGTGAAACCCTGAAGGAATTTAATGAATTGTGGGGTCTGAGGGGGATGGCGCGCGGGGCAATAGTGGTGCTGCTATCAGATGGCTGGGACCGGGGTACGCCGGAGGTACTGGCAGAACAAATGGAACGACTGCATCGAGTGAGTTATCGACAGGTGTGGGTGAACCCGCTAAAGCACACTCCCGGATATGCGCCTTTAGCTCGTGGAATGGCGGCAGCGTTGCCACACACCGACGAATTTATTGAAGGGCATTCTTTTGGGTCGCTTGAGCGACTTGCCGAGGCCGTCTCGGCGTAAAGATGGGAGCATGTAGGCATGGATGAAATCTTCGACGACATAGAAAGATGGTTTGCATCTGGAGAAAAGGTAGCTATCGCACGGGTTGTGGATATCGAAGGCAGCGGACCGCGCGATCCCGGTGCTGCCATGGCGGTTAATGCTCGAGGTGAGGTAGCTGGCTCTGTGTCCGGAGGCTGCGTTGAAGGAGCGGTGGTAGGTGAAGCCATTGAGCTCTTGGAGGGGCGAAGGAACGCAGGTATCACTTCTTTTGGTTATAGCGATGATGAGGCTTTCTCAGTTGGACTGACGTGTGGTGGAACGATTCACCTGTTTATTGAGGAGCTTGACTGGTGACTTCGATCTATGAGCGTTTTCGAGATTTGATTCGTTCGGAAGTACCGGTTGCCTTAGCTACTTTGATTGAGGGGCCAGAGGTAGGTGCCAAACTACTGATTGAGGAGTCGGGCGCATCCCTCGGAACTCTTGGTGGGGAGGCTTTAGATCGTGTCGTAAGTCGGGACGCAATAGCGATGCTCGAAGCGGGAGTAAGTCAAGTTCGGCATTACGGGCCTGAAGGTGAAGCGCGCCAACAGGAACTCAGCGTATTTATCGAATGTCATGCAAGGCGACCACATTTGGTCATCTTTGGAGCGGTCGATTTCACGAGAGCTCTAGCAAGCCAAGGAAAACTTCTTGGTTTTCGAGTCACTGTTTGTGATGCGCGAGAGGTTTTTGCTACCCGTCGGCGTTTCCCTATGGCTGACGAGGTGGTTGTGGATTGGCCAGATCGTTTACTTGAGCGAATTGGTAGCGACTTGGGTCCCCGAGATGCTGTGTGTGTTTTGACTCACGATGCCAAATTTGACATACCGGCAATTGTGGGAGCGTTGCCAACAAGAGTTGGTTATCTCGGAGCAATGGGCTCTAGGCAAACACACCAAAGACGGGTTGAACGTTTACTTGAAGAAGGAGTAACACCTTCAGAACTTGAGCGAGTTCGGTCACCGATTGGGCTGGATATCGGTGGAAGAACGCCTGAGGAAACGGCTGTCTCTATTGTGGCGGAGATCATTGCAATACGAACGGGCCGTTCGGCTCCGAGTCTTAGTGAAGGTAAAGGTTCGATTCACTGAGCCAACTGGCTCGTTGCCCACTACCTTTCCGGGTATGGATTTCTCCTCATCAGAAGATCACGATGCTATTCGTGAAGGTGTCCGACGTGTTTGCGCTCAGTTCCCCGATGAATATTGGCGGGAAAAAGATGAGCAACATGAGTTCCCGTGGGACTTTTATCAAGCGATGGCTGATGGAGGCTGGATAGGGATAGCTATCCCTGAAGAGTTTGGTGGCGGCGGCCAAGGCATTACTGAAGCGTCGATTGTTCTTGAAGAAGTTGCTGCAAGTGGTGCTGCTATGAATGGATGCTCAGCTATCCATCTGTCGATTTTTGGCATGGAGCCAGTGAGAAAGTACGGATCCCCTGAACTCGCTAATGAAATTCTTCCGAAAGTTGCAGATGGGTCTTTGCACGCCGCCTTTGGAGTGACGGAACCTGATGCTGGGACCGACACAACCTCAATAAGAACTCGAGCCGAACGAGATGGCGACGAATATGTCATAACTGGGGCAAAAGTATGGACTACTAAGGCTCCGTATTGCGATGTCTGCCTCCTGTTGGTGAGAACCACACCAAAAGAATTATGTGACGGACCGACCCAGGGTATGACCCTCCTGCTGGTTGACCTAGATGACCCGACTGTAGATATAACGCCGATCCCGAAAGTTGGTCGCAACGCTGTGGTTTCTTGCGAAGTCCGTTACGACGGTCTGCGGGTGCCAGTGAGTCGACGGGTTGGAGAAGAGGGAGAGGGCTTTCGGTACATCTTGGATGGCCTAAACCCTGAACGAATCCTTATTTCAGGCGAAGCACTTGGTATAGGACGTGCTGCTTTGAATAAAGCGGTCGACTATGCGAACGATCGAGTGATTTTTGGACGTCCGATAGGCCAAAATCAGGGCCTAGCCTTTCCGCTCGCTGATAGCCACGCTCGGCTTCACGCTGCTGAGTTAGTGATTAGAGACGCCTCGTGGCGTTACGACAACGGGCTTGATTGCGGTGCCCAGGCCAACCTTGCAAAGTACTTGGCCTCTGAGGCAGCGTTTGAGTGTGCGGATAGAGCGATGCAAACCCACGGAGGGTTTGGTTACGCAAAAGAGTATGACGTTGAGCGGTATTGGCGCGAAAGTCGCCTGATGAAAATTGCGCCCGTCAGCCAAGAGATGGTTCTGAACTATGTTTCGACCAAAGTTCTTGGTTTACCGAGGTCCTACTGAAATTGTGAAAGTTGCTGGAGCGTTGTTGGCTGCAGGGAGCGGTTCACGTTTTTTGGGAGCAACCCACAAGCTTCTTGCCGAAATAGATGGTGAACCGGTCGTAGCTCACGCAGCACGTTCAATGATGAACGCTCACCTAGATGGCTATGTCCTGATTACCGGAGCCGCTAACTTAGGCTCTGCCCTCCAAGAGTTCTCGGGACTTGCGGTTATCGAGAACCCTGATTTTCGACAAGGCATAGCGACATCGCTCAGCGTTGCAGTTGAGTGGGGCAAAACGGAGGGCTTCGATGCCCTGATAGTTGGATTAGCTGACCAACCAGGAGTTTTGGCCGCAAGCTGGAGACGGTTGAGTGATAGCAGTTCACCTATTGCGGTAGCTAACTATGATGGTCGTTCTGGAAATCCAGTTCGTCTTGAAAGGTCTGTATGGCCGTTGCTACCGCGAATAGGAGATGAGGGAGCTCGGGTTTTGTTACGCACGAGGCCGGAACTAGTTGAGCAGGTAGCCTGCGAAGGCTCTTCGGATGACATAGATACTGTGGAGGATCTCAGCCAATGGAGTTGAAAAATGAATTCCGGGTCGGCGTTCCTATAGAGCAAGCCTGGCGCACATTGACAGATATTGAATACATTGCGCCCTGCATGCCAGGCGCGCAATTGACAGAAATCGACGGCGAAGAGTTCAAAGGGCAAGTCAAGGTCAAGGTTGGGCCAATTACAGCTCAATACAAAGGCGCCGCAAAGTTCAAAGAAAAAGATGAGAGTCAACACCGATTAGTTCTTGACGCAACTGGACGCGATACCCGCGGAGCAGGAAACGCCGCTGCGGAAGTTACTGCTGAAATGACTAGTGACGGCGACGGAACCAAGATTGTTATAACTACCGATCTGAAAGTCACAGGAAAAGTCGCACAATTTGGACGTGGCGTGATGGCAGATGTATCAGAGAAGTTGATTGGACAGTTTGTCGAGAGTCTCGAACAAAAACTTGTTGAATCAAACGAGCGCGAAGTCGCGACCCCAACTACATCCGAGTCGGATAGTGCAACCGCTGATGATGATGCGATCGAAGACAACTCTGGTCCACGAAAGGTCAATATGCCCGAACCGGAACCCGTCGATCTTCTTGATACGGCTGGCGCTCCGCTTTTTAAACGGTTCGGCCCCTTTGCTCTTGTGGCTTTGGTGTTAGTTCTTCTTCGGCGCCGTAAACGTTAAAAGCGAAGTTGAGAGTTCATGGGTATTGATGCGGCGAAGGTTTCTTCGATCAGTCGCCCGTCGCCCGTTGAAGTGGAAAAAGTTGCAGAGTTACTGGGGCGGCGACCTGAAGTCGATTTTGAAATAGTCGTTGTTGATAGCTATGGAGAGCCCGTTGTGATTCGTAACGGACCAATCATGGAAGGTGGGCGTCCTATGCCCACCCGCTATTGGCTTGTTGGTAGAGAGTTGTCGCGCCGCGTTGCGCGCTTAGAAGGAGACGGGGGAGTCCGAGCCGCGGAGCAAGCCGTAGACGCAGCTGAATTGGCGGCCGCACATGAGCGTTACGCCGCTGAGAGGGACTCTCTTATTTCGCCAGAATATTTGGGGCCGCGACCCAGAGGGGGAGTCGGCGGCACGCGACGAGGAGTCAAGTGCCTGCATACTCACCTAGCTCACTATCTAGCAGCCGGTGATGATCCAGTGGGTGAATGGGTTGTAGAACAGTTAGAGGCAACTGACATTGTCTGATAAACAGCCAGTCGCGATTTTAGATTTCGGTACCAATACAACCCGTTTGTTGATAACCGATGGCGACGCTATTGACGTGCGAGATCATCGCATCACTGGAATAGGCCGTGGACTAGGCCGAACAGGCCGGTTGAACGAAGGGGGTATAGAGAGAGTTCTTGAAGCTGTCACTGACTTCAATTCGCTAATCGAAGAGAACGGGGTGAAAGAGATTAGGGCCGTCGCGACTAGTGCTGCTCGTGATGCCTCGAATCGAGATGATCTATTCAAACCAGTATCGAAAATCTTGAGCCATGAAGTTGAGCTCTTGGCCGGTGAAGAAGAAGCGAGATATGGGTTTTTGGGTGCAACCAGAGGATTAGCGTCCGGTGATGGACCTTTTCTAGTCCTTGATATAGGAGGAGGTTCCACCGAATTCTCATACGGAACTGATTCCCCTGAGATGTACCGCTCTGTGGACATAGGATCTGTCCGCTTTACGGAGCAGTTCCTCATCTCGGACCCACCGAAACCTGAAGAGTTGAGTAGCGCTATCCAGGTAGCTCGTTTGCATCTGGACGACATTGATAGAGAACAGGCACTTATGGGACGAGCGAATTCTTTGGTGGGTGTCGCAGGAACGATCACGACGATAGCCGCCATCGAAATCGGGTTGGAACACTATGACCCCCTCGTAATCGACGGCTTTGTGCTGACCCGAAAAGCGGCAGAAGACGTATTTAGGACTTTGGCAACCGAGTCGGTGGAGCAACGGAAACATAATCCGGGTTTAGAGGCCGCCCGAGCTGATGTCATAGTGGCTGGTTGTTGCATTTTGGTAGCTGTCATGCGGCACTGGGACCTAGGTGAATGTCTTGTCCGCGAGTCCGACCTTCTTGATGGTTTAGCCGCCGAACTACTTGGGCTTGGATAGCTGTCAGCTAGGCAGGCTAGTGTTCCGGTTGTGAACGACCTGCACACTCCGCGATTGCTGTTACGAGGGTTGCGGCCCAATGATTTCGCGCAATGGGGTGAAGTTCGAAGACGATGCGCGGATTGGCTGACGAAATGGGAACCTGAATCAGTTCTTGGCGCTCCTGATCCGACTCAGGATCCAGCAGCCTTTGCAGCAAGGTGCAACGCTCGGGACAGAGAACGTCAGCTAGGGACTGGATTCGCCTGGTCTATGTGGCACCGTGGACACTTTTGTGGAGAAATTAATGTAAATAACGTTGCTAGGGGGGCTTTTCAAAGTGGACACGTGGGTTACTGGGTCGATGAACGTTGGGCAGGGCGCGGATTTGTGCCCGAGGCGCTAGTAGCAGTATTTGCACACGCTTTCGATAGGGCGGGACTGCATCGTCTCGAAATATCGATTATTCCGAGGAACCAATCGAGCCTTCGGGTGGTGGAGAAACTCGGAGTCCGCCATGAAGGTCTGGCCGAAGGTTATTTAAAGATTGCGGGAGTTTGGGAAGATCACATGCGCTTCGGCATTACTTCCGAGGAATGGGAAGAAAGACGCGAAGAACTCTGGCAACTGATATCCGACGAGGCCATCGGTGTTTAGCAGTAACAAAATCTAACTTCACCACACCCCACTGCCGTTGGCCTCCTCTAACCAAGATTGACCAGTAGGACAATCATCGGCGACCGGACACCATCTACACGAACCACTTGCCCGTCTTTCTGGCTGACTTTCTTTAAGGCGAAGTTGAAGTAGTCGTTTAACAGCGTTGCTTGTGCGCTGAATAGCTGACCGCAGAAGATCCTCGTCGACAGCCTCGACCTGAACTGTTCCTGCGTCGACATAAAAACTTGCCAATAAGGCAGGAGGAACTCCAACTACCAACGTTTCTAGCAATGCATAGAACCGCAAATCATCCAAATGATGAGGGACTGCTCTCCCTGTTTTGAGTTCTATCAGAACCCTGCCAGCAGTCAATTCATCTGGTCGACCTACGGTCAAGTCGAATCTGCCTTGCAACACGATTTTTCCTCTATGGAGAATGACCTTTCTGGGCAGCTCAGTAGTTGGTTTCCAAGAATTCTGCAGAGGAGGGAAGGTGTCGAAGAAAGTTTGCAAAAGGGAAGCAACTTCGCTTCGGATTTCTGCTCTTTCGATGTCGGTTAACTCAAATAGAAAAGTGCCCAAACCATCGCCACGGTTGATGATGCTTGTCATTGCCTCATCAACTAGTTCAGCAGCAGATCTAGATGGCGAAAGGTGGATGGAAAGCTCGACGCATTTATGAAATATTTGACCGCGAGTCATGGGAATTTTCCACTCGAAAGATTCTTCTTGCTGTGCTTCGTATAGAACCTCACAACTTGTGACTGCCTGCAGTTGTCGTTTAGATACCCATAAAGGCTCGTCAATCTGGTCCACCAGATTGACAGTTTCTTTCTCTAACTCCAGTTGGATTTGAGCTCTAAGCGTTGAGTGATGAGTGATGCGCTCGTTGGCCGGTAGACGAATGAGGTCGAGAGTCGCTTGTTGTGCAGGCGTCAAAGGTGGAAGAGCCGACTTCGCTTCGCTGAGTATTTTTTCGGTTGTGCCCACAGATCTACGGTAGCTCTGAGTGGGACGTGCTGATTGACACTCAGACTGCGATTGGATGAATTAAATGAAGGTAAGACTTAATTGTCCTACCCCTGTTGGACTCTTGACTTGATGAAATTTGAGAGCGTGGAAGTGAAGAGTCCGAATTCCCACTTTGATGGGGCCCGATATAGCGGCGATGGTTCTGTGTCGGCCATAGAGAGTGCACCTTCGGTGCGTTTCTCGATCGTCGCGAAAGTGATTACCCAAGTTAGTGCCCGATGTGGCATAGAAGTTCCAGGATTTAAGAGCCCACCTCGTTCGGGTGACCTAGATCGGACAGTGCGCCAACAAAGTTCTGGGAGTGTTGTCGCTGTGCGAATAAAAGACAGACCATTTGAAGCAGTGATTGCTGACATGATCGAAGGAGTAATCCTGTGCAATGACTTGTCTATAGGGAAGGCCGCAAAGCTCCGAAATGTGATGTGGAGTGCTGTGATGCAAAGCGAACGACCATCGGAATCGACGCCGCAGCACAAAAGAACAGCGGTGGTCCATCCGTCAGTCGTCGCCGATAATATCGAGGCCGCGTAACAGGGCGTCGTAACCCTTATTGCGACGTAGGCTTACAAAGATACGCATATCAGCCCGGGTGGCGGAAAGGCAGACGCAGAGGGCTTAAACCCCTCGGCTCTTAACAGGGCGTGTGGGTTCGAATCCCACTCCGGGCACTTTATAAAGCAGCTGACCTCAGTGAATCTGCTGTCTCCGACCCTGGCAGCGTCAGGTTGCTTGCAGCTAAGACGCAACGGTCTCTGAGCACCTGATTGAGGGGCGTGGGTACTTGATGCTTCTCTCCGAGTCGAACGATGGCCCCGTTAAAGTGGTCAACCTCCACTTGCTTTCTTTGCAAGGCAAGATCTTGCCAAGTGCTTGGGTATGACCTCGTTGCCTCCGTAACTGTTTGTCTTGCAGGCCAAATTCCAGGCTCGCGAAGGCGATCAATTTGCTCTCTTAAGTTTCTCTTACCGACTGTGCGGGCTGAGATTTTTGCGGCATCCAATACGTCAGCAGCTTCTTCATTCACGTCGGCAATGAACTGACGGTCCACTGGATGGCAGGATGCCTCTTGTACGGATAGGTTCGTCAAAGCTAAATAAGCGTTGGAAAGGTTCCTGACCAACTTTCCCCATTTACCATCGATAACTCGGTCATCAACTGAAGCATCCATCCCTGATGAACTCAGGTCTGCAACTAAAGCTTGCGATATGTCGTCGGTTCCCGAAGGCCACTTACCCAGCTCCAAGAGCTTTCCCCCCGAATGTCGAACTTTGCCTGGTTCAGTTATCTCCGCGCCCACCATGACAGTGCACCCATAGGTTTTGTAACCCCTTTGAGAAAGCCATTCTTCGTTCGTAACTCCGTTTTGAAAACTAACTAGCGGTAGGTCTCTGTATAGCGATGAGTGCTGTTCAATCGCCCCAAAGGTGTCATCAGTCTTCATTGCAAGTAATACGACTGTTTGATCATCCACATCAAGGTCGTCTGCGGATGATTCGGCTGGAAGCTTCCACGTCCCTTTAGTGTTCTGGGTCAGGGTTAGGCCTCCAGTCTGAAGAGCTTCAAGGTGGGGCCCTCGGGCGACTAGTTGTACTTTGCGGCCGATGGACGCAAGTCTGCTCGCTATTACGCAACCGATACCACCCGCTCCATGAACTATGTAGTTTTGGCTCTTTATCCCCATGACCCATTCCCAGCTGGAGCGTTCCAGACCTCTGTTATTCGACCCTCACGGACGGTGAATATTTCGATCCCACAAATAGTGGATACCTCTCCGTCTTCCGTAACTAAATCTGCTTCGTAAGCAGCTGCTATTGACTCTTGATCTTGAATGATCTTCCGATTGGTAAATCTCATTGATCGAAACTGTTGGTGAAATGACGCAATTCGGAGCGTGGCTTGTTCGATGGTCAGGACTAGTCGCGTACCGTCGGGCTCGTGGCGGATCATCGGGTCAGCTACGAGATCTTCTAATGAGGTCAAGTCACGTTGGTGGTAAACCTGTTCGGTATAACGGTCAACTACCTCTAATGGATTTGTTTTGGAGTTGGTCACGGTCTCATGCTTTCAGAAGTGCGGGTGTTAGCGTCGGGGTATGCGGAGATGGAATGTCACACATCCAAACTTGATGGATGCGCTTTTTTGGCTCCAGCCAGCAGTTGAATGTGATTTGGGTATCGCTCGTTTGCACGCAGAAGCACCTTTGGATTGGTTCGAAGAACCTATGCCTGACAATCCGTACCTGCAGGCTGGGCCGGGGTATTGGTGTGTTACGCGTCACGAGGATATAGCTACGATTTCGAGAAATCCCGAGATTTATAGTTCGGCCAACGGAATTACGATTACGGATACCCCACCGGAGTTCCTAGAGTTCTTCAGCTCGATGATTGCTATGGACGATCCGCGTCACGCACGGTTACGTCGTATTGTTTCGAAAGGCTTTACTCCTCGAATGCTGAAAGCTTTGGAGGACTCGGTCCAGGAGATCGCTTCAAGCATCGTTGATGCAATCGTTGAAAAAGGGGAATGCGATTTCGTAACTGATGTAGCTGCGGCTTTACCACTCAAAATTGTGTGCGACCTCATGGGAGTGCCTGATTCTGCTTATGAAATGGTTTTCAAAAACACAAACATAATTTTGGGTGTCGGAGATCCCGAATTCGCGCCAGAAGACGTTGACTTTGTTACTGCCTTGCTGAATGCCGGAGCAGAATTGGCAGAGCTAATGAAGGAAGTAGCAGAAGCAAAGAGGGGTGGAGACGGCACAGACTTGACGAGCGTGTTGGTCAATGCCGAGATCGAAGGTGACCAACTAGATGAAGCTGACTTAGCGAGTTTTTTCGTGCTCCTTGTCGTCGCTGGAAATGAAACGACGAGAAATGCTATTTCCTGGGGCCTCAAGTACCTCACGGATAACCCAGAACAGCGAGCTATCTGGGTGAACGATTTTGAGGGGGTTGCCCCCTCAGCGGTTGACGAAATTATTCGCCTTGCTAGTCCAGTTACTTATATGCGCCGAACAGTAACCCAAGACACCGTCTTGGCCGGGCGAGAACTATTGGAGGGAGACAAGGTTGCGATGTTCTACCTTGCCGCTAATCGTGACCCTTCTGTCTTTGCAGACCCGTACAGCTTTGACGTGAAGCGCAGCCCCAATTCGCAGTGTGGTTTTGGTGGCCCGGGACCACATTTTTGTTTAGGGGCTCACTTAGCGCGACGCGAAATAACAGTGATGTTCCGGGAATTGTTCGAAAGGGTGCCTGACATTGCAGCAGTGGAAGAACCAGACACTCTCCAGTCTTCTTTCATCCACGGGGTTAAGCATCTGAGAGCAGAGTTCACTCCTGGCGGGCTTAGCTAATGGCTCGAGCTCAAGTCGGCGAAATGGAGTTTGAATACGAGACTTTCGGGCGCCCATCGGACCCAGCAGTTCTTTTGGTGATGGGCCTAGGCGCGCAACTAATTCACTGGCCTGAAAGATTTTGTCAGATGCTTGCTGAAGGGGGATATCGAGTCATCAGATTTGATAATCGAGACGCTGGCTTGTCGACTAAGTTTGATGGAGTCGAGGTTGATTTTCTTGGCTTGGTGGCAGCTGCCCTAGAGGGCCAAACGGTCGTTAATGCTCCTTATGACCTGTCCGACATGGCTGAGGACGGTTTCGGAATCCTTGATGAGCTTGGAATAGAAGAAGCTCATATCGTCGGAGCCTCTCTAGGGGGCATGATTGCGCAGACGATGGCCATTGATGAGCCCGAGCGAGTGATTTCTTTGACGTCCATCATGTCTGCGACGGGTAGCCGAGAAGTCGTAGATATCCCTGATGACTCGCTGGGTCTTTTGTTGACCCCTGCCCCGACTGAGAGATCGGAATATCTTGATTATTCAGCTAATTACGCTATCTGGTGCAGCAAAAAGTACTTTGATGCCGACTTAGCTCGGGAGTATGCAGCTGCTTCTTATGATCGCAGTTATTACCCGGATGGTTCGGGTAGACAGATTGCTGCTCTCTTGGCGAGCGGAGATCGAGAAGCGCTTCTGGCGGAACTCCAGGTTCCCACACTGGTTGTACACGGCCGCGATGACCGGCTTCTTTTGCCGAGTTTCGGGGAGAGAACTGCTGAGATTATCCCCGGTTCCAACTTCTTACTGTTGAGCGACATGGGTCACGACCTACCGGAGCAGTTATGGCCCGTAATTGTTGACGCGATTCTAAGCCACCTGAGAAATACTGCTCCGAGATCAAACTAAAAATTGGAAGACCCTAGGTGGATGACTTTGGACTCGCCGACTGAGAGCTTCAATTTACTGTTCGAAGAAGTTCTGTAACGAGTTCCGAAACGGCTGGATTTACGAGGCTGCTGTCGCGAGTGGCAGCTACCAACGTGCGATTGAGAAGCGGTTTTTTTTGGACAGGAGCAAGAGAGGCAGGTGGTCGTTCGGCTTGGATTTGAGGTAGCACCGTCCATCCCATCCCAATCAAAACCATCTCACTCAGCACCTCTGGCTGGTTGGACTCTGCGACAACTGAGAAGGGCGCGCCCAATGACCTAAGTGCCTCTCCGATGAGGTCCCTCGTCAAAGAGCCAGTTGGGAAAGTTACCCATGGCCCCCATTCCTTAGTGCTTGGTGGCCGGGTGCCGGGAGGAGCGTAAACGTATAGGTCTTCTTCCAACAAGGGAACGGTTGAAAACTGTGAATCGTGAGGCGAAACGCAAATGGCTAGATCTAAATTACCGTTGCTAAGACCTTCAAGTAGCTGGCTTGACGGTCCGACGGTTACGTGAAGATCCAAGTCGGATCTTTCTTGTCTGAAGGACCGTAAAGTGTCTCCGAAATGGTCGACCGCTGCTGCGTCAATCATGCCGACTCGGAGCTTTCCAGCGGACCCAGCTCGAATGCGATCGCTCCAACGAGAGAGATCGCTAGTCAAGGCAAGTATGCGCTTCGCGTGCTGGGTTAGTTCGTCTGTTGAGGACGCGGGCACCCTTCTGCGCCCATTCCAAGTGAACAGCTGGATACCTAATCGACGTTGGAGTTCGGCCAAGCCTTGGGATAGCGCAGATTGGCTAACCCCCAAAGCTTCGGCGGCGGCCGCCCAAGTTGTGTTTTCTTGAACCGCGACGAGATATTGGAGTTGGGTAATAGAAATGTCAGAGAGCGTGGAATGAGGAGTCCTCATACATCACCATCGCAAATCAAAAGATAAGGGTTTCTTAATAATAGAGTATGAAAGTATTAAAACACTTATGATTTAGCTATGACCACAGCCGATATCACTCCTGCCAAAGGCAAACTGGGTGTCCTCACCCCTGGAATGGGAGCCGTTGCTACTACGTTCATTGCTGGCGTGTTGGCCGCGCGGCAAGGACTAGCTGCTCCAATTGGTTCTGTATCGCAGATGGCGCATATTCGACTTGGAAAAAAAGATGATTCCCGCAACCCACTAATCAAAGATTTCGTTCCCCTTGCTGGGTTGGATGATCTTGTGTTTGGAGGATGGGACCCCATAACTCCCAATGCTTTGGAAGGCGCCCAGGCTGCTGGGGTTCTAGAGGATCGAGACCTCGCGGCTATCTCAGGCGAGCTCGAAGGCATCGTCGCTATGGACGCGGTGTTCGACCAGAAGTGGGTTAAGAAACTAGACGGAAATCGCGTCAAGGCATTGGACTCAAAACTAGAACAAGCCCAAGCCCTTATGGCTGACATAGATCAGTTCCGAACTGACAACGATTGTGACCGTCTTGTCATGGTTTGGTGTGGATCGACTGAGGCTTACCAAGAGGCAAGCGCTGCTCACGAAACACTCGAAGCGTTTGAGGCAGGCCTAGCGGCGAATGATGAGAACATCTCTCCAAGTCAGATCTACGCTTATGCGGCGCTTATGAGTGATGTTCCGTTTGCAAATGGGGCGCCCAACTTGAGCGTAGATCTTCCATGCATGATTGAGTTGGCCGAACGTCGAGGCGTCCCTATTGCTGGTAAAGATTTCAAAACCGGTCAGACGTTAATGAAGACGCTTATTGCCCCAGGACTCAAAGCCAGAATGTTGGGCTTGCGTGGCTGGTACAGCACCAACATCCTCGGTAATCGAGATGGAGAAGTGCTTGATGACCCCGAAAACTTCAAGACCAAAGAAGTATCAAAACTCGGTGTTCTTGACACGATCTTACAGCCCTCTGTGTATCCCGACCTTTACGGAAATATCGACCATGTAGTGCGAATTAACTATTACCCACCTCGTGGGGATAACAAAGAAGGTTGGGACAACATCGATATATTCGGTTGGCTCGGCTATCCGATGCAGATCAAAATTGACTTTTTGTGTCGTGATTCGATCTTGGCAGCGCCGATCGTACTTGACCTCGCTCTGTTCCTTGACCTCGCTCACCGAGCTGGAGAGTCGGGTGTTCAAGAGTGGTTGTCGTTCTACCTAAAAGCGCCACAATCGAGTAACGCGTCAGGACCTGAGCACGACATTTTTATTCAACAAACAAAACTTAAAAATACGCTCAGGGAATGGATGGGAGAAGAACCCGTCACACATTCCGAGGCGGGGTGAGTTCGGAGCGGTGATAGAAGACTTGTTTCGATTGGCGCTTGTCTAAGGCCGCAAACTATCGGTATCGCTTAGCTCGTTTATCATTGATCGCATAGTGATTTCGTCGTCAGGATTATTGACCGGGACGCTGAATTCAATTCTGTCGATCAGCCTTCCGAACCTTGCATTTAGCAGGGATGCAATTTCATCGTAGGTTCCGATTGTCGCGATGGTGTGGAACATATCGTCATCAACGAGCTCAGGAATCTCATCCCAACGTTGCTCACGGGAAAGCGACGCCGCGTGGTCAACTTTGTCTTCCCAGCCGTGCACTTCGAATGCCGCTTTGTAAGCGGGCGTAGCTAAATAGAAGCCAACTCGTGCCCGGACACTCTCTGCCACTTCGGCAAGGCTTGCATCGTCTGGTGCAGTTGCGACTAGTGGCTTCATGCACCAGTCAACTTCGTGTGGATTTCTGCCACTCCTAGCGGAACCTTTGGCTACAGCGGGGATCATTACCTCTTCGATGTATTTGGGGGAACAAACGGGATGTAGCCGGATCCCGTCTGCGACCTCACCCACTACAGCGCACATGTTCGTGTTGATTGCTGAAATGTGAATTGGAATGTCCGGATGTTCGATAGGCCCTGGGTCAAAAAGAGGGACCATTAAATCTAATTTGTAGTGGTCACCATCGTGGTTGAGCGGTTCACGATCCTGCCAGCATCGCCATACAGCCCGCATGGCGAGTATGTAGTCCCGCATTCTTGGAGCAGGAGCGGACCACTCCATCCCGTATCTTCTTCTGATGTGTCCCCGCACTTGGGACCCCAAGCCTAGGATCAAGCGCCCCCTAGACATTTTTTGAAGCGTCCATGCCGACATGGCCGTAATCGTCGGCGAACGCGGAAATGCCATAGCAACAGATGTCGCTAGGTCAAGGGTCGTGGTGTTGACTGAAGCAAGTGTTAATTGCTGATACGGGTCATCCTTGCATTCTTCGACTGCGATGCCATGAAACCCCAGCTTTTCGAGCCGAGCCGCTTCTTCGGCGATGGTGCGCACATCTAGGGGGGTATCGGGCTCTCTCAGACCCGGGTCCACTTTGCCTAATGGAAGCATTGTTTCGGATTTCATTGTCGAAGCTCCAGTCGTAAATCGTCACCTGAGAGGTAGGCATCTAGCTGCTCAAAGAACACGTCGTCACCGCGTTTCGTTATGCCGGAACCAGCTCCAGCGATATGAGAAGTTAGTGTGACCTTGGGGTGGTTCCAAAGAGGACTGGCGGCTTCTAACGGCTCCGTATCAAAGACATCTAGAATCGCCTTGAAGTCCCGATCTGAATCGAGAGCTTCCATGAGATCGCTGGTATTAACCACCGGTCCTCGTGAGACGTTAACGAGGATTGAACGTTGGCCCATACTGTCCAGGAAGTTCTTGTTCACTAGTCCTCGCGTGTCTTCAGTTAGAGGGCAAGCGATAACTACTACGTCGGCGGAAGGCAAGACTTTGTCGAGATTGCCCATCGTGACCATTCGGTCGGCTAAAGGGTCGTCTGTTGGGGTTCGACGTGCGCCAACAATTTCTACGCCAAATGGTTTTGCCCTTTTAGCGACTTCTCTGCCTATCGATCCGAAGCCCACAATGAGCCAAGTGTTGCCATTAATTTCTGACCAACTCTTTTGATTCCATTTGCTGTTTCTTTGATCATCAGAGCGTTCTGTCCAGCCGTGAACGACGTTCATAACGGCGGCCATGACGTACTCCGCAACACCAGCATTGGGAGAATCGCTATTACTAAGACGAATGCCGGCAGAAAGAATATTTTGCAGAGGGGGAGCATCAGCGCCCGCTAGGCACGACTGGACCCACTTAATGGTGCCGGAAGCTATAAGTGCCTCTGTAAAAAGTAAGAAGTCTGAGGCAGTCATTCCATCTGAGGTACCTGCGAACAGTAAATCAATTGGTATCCAGCCAATTTCTGGCTTGTAATCAGTTTCCGGGATTGGAGTTCCATCAGCGAAGCAAATCCCAGAAGTCGACCAGCATAAGATTTCGACTTCATGAGACGAAGCTTCTAGGCGTGGTCGAATTCTTTCGTATACAACGGAAGGGACGAGAACTTGGCGCTTAGGCATAGTCGATCAGCGTAGGGTGCTTGCCGTGCCGCTGTCCGGTGATTCCCAAAATTCGTCTCCATTGAGTCAAACGGCCTTACTGATCGCCGTTTTGGTGTCAACCATGGCTTTGGGGGCTTTCCCGATAGTGGGAACAGCGGTTGTCGCAACGGCTCTTGCGGCAGATCTTGACATGTCTCTGACATTGTTTGGTGCAGGAGTGGCACTGAATACGTTGTTTGGTGGACTCTTCGCGCCGTTATCAGGACGACTGGCTGATCTCTACGGCGGGAAGTGGTCGTGCGTGTTTGTTTTGGTGTCCTCGGGTCTCGGATTGATGGTCGTTGCCCTTGGTAGGTCATCTTTCGAACTTATCTTGGGTCTCTTGATATCGAGTTATGGGCAAGGGGCTTGTAACCCTGCCACCAACAAACTCGTTGCGGAAAGAGCGGCACCGGGGAGTCGAGGGACTATGACTGGGATCAAGCAATCCGGGGTGCAACTTGGCATTCTTTTAGGGGGCTTTACCCTTCCCGCGTTAAGTATTTGGGTGAATTGGCGGTTTGCTATAGGCCTGTATGCAGTAATGGCGTTGTTGGGGGCGGCGCTGGCGGCAGCAGCGCTCCCTGATAGTCACGAAGAACTCGCTAAGGACAGTCGAGCAGCCGGAGGCACGGAAAACTCGACCCTGCCGAGGTCGGTGTCCTTACTTGCGTTGTACGCGCTATGCATGGGGTGTGTCGTTGGGGGAGTCGGTCGGTACACAGTTTTGTTCGCTGAGAATGCTCTAGACATGTCGAATGTCAGGGCGGGGCTCGTAGCGGGGCTTCCTGGAGGCCTTGCCATAGCCACGCGAATAATTTGGGCGCGCTTGGCTGAACATCGAATAGCCCCGCCGAAAGCACTTGCCATTCAATCTTTTCTTACGGTGCTCGTCATGTTGATGTTGTTAGCTGCGGTAGGGGTTGGCTCCTGGGTCATGTGGCCGGCTGCGGTTCTTTCTGCCTTAGGCCTCAATGCGTGGAATGCAGTAGCGATGCTCTCTGTAATCATTGGAGTGCCGCAAAACCAGTCCGGCCGAGCTAGTGGGAGAGTCGTTATGGGCTTCATGGCGGGTTTGACCATGGGCGGATTTTTGACAGGGCTGGTTGCAGATGTAACTGGGGGTTACGAGACGGCATGGGCGAGCTTGTTAGTTCTTTCGATTTTGGCGACGTTGCTTGCTTTAAGAAGTACTAATCAACAGGGTTTAGCCCCGACGGTCTAATAGCGAAATGCAGCGCCAGGATGTGTTGTAGAAAGCGGCCGTCGGTGAAGATTTTCCTTCTCAGACTTCCTCTGGTGTAGCCATGTCTGACTGAGCCAGTGTCTTTGCAAGATGAGTATGGACCCCTTGAGAAAGTTGATAAAGGCCCTGGAGTGCCTGTGCGTTAGATCTCAACTGGCTAAGCCCGTATTAAAGAGGCCTTACCGCACCGAAGCTGCAAGAATTGTCTCATGGACGAAACCAGACTCTCCCGATACCTCGATGCACTCGAGGACGACGGCTATTGCATAATCGAAAATGCCATTGAACCCAGTCTCATCGAAGAAGTCCGGACGTCGGTGGCTCGGTTGGAGAGTGACTTGAACATTCAACCGCGAGGCAATCGGGCTGAAGGCTTTGCTACTAAGCGGATGTACAACTTGTTGGATAAAGATCGAGTGTTTTGGAAGTTGCCTGTTCATCCGAACGTGCTGCCATTTGCAGAGCGTCTCCTGGATGAAGAATGTCTGTTGTCTGGTACTACCTGTATGAATATCGGGCCGGGCGAAGTTCATCAGGGGCTTCATAGCGACGATGGTTTAGTAAATGTTCAGCGGCCGAGAATCCCGTTCATGGTTACAACTATCTGGGCCTTTAGCGATTTCACTGCTGACAATGGGGCAACTCGAATTGTTCCGGGTTCCCATAAATTCGATCATGAGCCCCGCAAAGGTCAGAAAGTTGACCACGTACCAGCTGAAATGGCTGCAGGTTCGGTTTTGGTAGTAAATGGCGGAACCTGGCATTGCGGGGGAGCGAATACCACTGACAATGATTGGAGGCTAGGTATTAGCGTTCAATATTGCCAGGGCTATCTTCGACAACAACAGAATCAGTACTACAGCCTTTCGCCGAAAGACGTTAAAGCAATGCCGCAACGGTTGGCAGCTCTGTGCGGGTTTACCCTCTACAAAGGGATCATGGGTCACGTAGATGGTGCGAGTCCAGGCAGATTCTTGGGAGCAGGCCACGCGGATGAAGTTGCCTATGCAGCGATGAGAACTAAGAACGGAGTTGCCGAAAGTTAAGCAGCACCTAGCTCATGCGATCTAGGTTCAAGCTATGGAAATTAAGGACCGAGTAGCAATCATTACCGGCGGCGGCGGAGGTATTGGCTCCGCGACAGCGCGTAAATGGATATCAGAGGGCGCACGTGGTGTCGTGGTGGCTGACTATGACGCCGAGTCAGCGCTTTCAGTTGCGGCGGAATTGGGATGCGTGGGAGTCGGACTAGACGTAACTGATGAAGCGGCTGTCAGTCAGTTGGTAGAAGAGACCGAAACTACGATTGGACCGGTTGACATCTTCTTCTCTAACGCGGGCGCAGGTGCAGAAGGCGGAGTGGAAGCCTCAAATGAAGCATGGCAGTCCCAGTGGGAGTTGCACGTGATGTCGCATGTTTACGCGGCTCGCGCAGTGTTGCCCTCAATGACGGCACGTGGGGAGGGCTACCTTGTGCATACAGCTAGCGCTGCTGGTCTGTTGGCGGCAGTTGGTTCGGCGCCGTACTCGGTGACAAAGGCTGCATGTATCAAATTGGCAGAAACGTTGGCAATCAGTCATGGAGACGACGGCATACGAGTGTCGGTCCTTTGCCCTCAAGGAGTTAATACCGCAATGGCGCCGCGACAACTAGGGGATGGTGGAACTGATGGAATCGTCGAGGCTGACTATGTCGCGGAAAAGATTACAGAAGCCATCTCGAAAGAAGAGTTCATGATTTTGTCGCACCCGGAGGTTCAGACCTACACGGAACGTAAAGCGTCTGATCCAGATCGCTGGCTCAAAGGGATGCGTCGCCTCCGAAGAAGGTCAATTGATCTTCTTGAGGGAGCGTGAATCATCAAGGCGGAGTTAATCCGAAGTCAGGATTCACCTCTAACAAAGTCACAGTTGCCCTAGTTGTTTTGACAGCGCTACTCATCGGTCTGAATTACACGGTGATGAAATGGGCTTTGGACCACACCACCCCGTTGGCCCTAGCTGCCCTCCGGACAACCGTTGGCGCACCATTCCTTCTTGCAGTAGCCCTGTTAAGAGGGGAAAGATTGCCGCAAACCCGACAGCAATGGATGGCTGTATGGTGGATTTCGCTGTCGATAACGACGGTTTCTAGTGGATTTCTTGTGCTAGGTATTTCGCGGCTATCTCCAGGATTGTCTGCGATGTTGTCAGCGACCATGCCCCTTTTTACGGCTTTGATCGCGGTGGTGGTTATCGCTGAATTTCCGGGCCGTCGAGGCTATTTGGGTTTGCTTATTGGAGTAGTTGGCGCGGTGTTTCTAGCGGTTCCGGCTTTTGGTTCTGGTAATACCAAACTTGGAATTGTCTTCTCACTCATCTCTAGTGTCAGCTGGGCGGCAGGGGCGGTCCTAAATAAACGGCTCCCGGGCGCCTTGGAAATTAGTCCTCTGATGCTCGTGGCCTTACAGATCACATTTTCAGCAGTTTGTTTGCACGCCGCGGTTCCGTTTGTCGAAGATTGGTCAGAAACCTCATTCAGCTGGGGGCTAACCATGCCTTTGCTCTACGCGGGTATTCCGTCTTTAGCGGTCACTTTCTATCTGTTCGCTAGCGTCTTGCGCCGAGCACCCGCGATACAAGGAGCAGCTGTTGCTTATCTAACACCGTTTTTCGGGGTGCTCTTTAGCTGGATGTTGGTAGGGGACCGGTTAGGTCGGGCTGAGATGTTGGGAGGCTTGCTGGTGGTTGTTGGTGTCGCGGTGCTATCAACTGACCGCCGTTAAGTAGATCTGCAAGCAAGTGATAACTGGCGTAGCCTTCACAGTTATGGCAGATAGCGATGTTAAGGCAATGACAGCCAATCTCGATGCGGTTGAGTTTGAAGAAACCGCTTTTACGGCTCCGGTTCCGTTGGCTGAGGCAAAGGTAGCCATTGTCACTTCTGCCTCACTTCACCACCCTGAGGATGAAGATTTTTCCCCGATGGATACTGGATATCGAGTATTGAAATCGGAGCCCCGTGACTATGTCATGGGACATTGGAGTCCAAATTTTGACGCGACAGGATTTGCCTTAGATATAAACACGGTGTTTCCAATAGATCGTTTAGATGAGCTAGCTGCGGAAGGGATAATTGGTTCCGTGGCTGAGGAGCACCTTGCTTATGCGGGCAACCAATTCGACCTGTCAGCAATAAGAATGGATAGTGGGCCGGCAGGAGCCAAATTCTTGAAGGAACAGGATGTCGACATTGTTCTGCTGACACCTGTCTGACCTCTTTGCACACGTACCGTGAGTACGCTTGCACACATTTTCGAAGCAGAAGGTCTCGCAACCATCGCCCTCGGTTCCATTAAAAACCAGATAGAAACAACAGCACCGCCTCGAGGGCTATGGTGCGACTTCCCACTTGGGCGGCCTCTCGGCGTGCCAGGAGATCGAGAGTTCCAGCACCGAGTACTGAGTAAGGCCCTGGAATTGTTGGATAGTCCAGAGCCAATTTTTGCTGAATATGACGTGGCTATTGTTGATGATGGTACCGAGGTACTGGCATGTCCGATGCCGCCCCGGTATGACCCAGACCTTCATCCAGCGGTTGATGAAGCCAATGGTCTTCGGCCAGCGTATGAACGGGCCATATCTGAATATGGGAACAGAGTAGGGGCTGGGAGAACTGTCCAAGCAGATGACATAGCTGCGGCTATAGAAGCGTTTATACGAGTTGCTGATGGGACTCCGTGGAAGGAAGCTGGTGTGCCAGGGATCCCTGCGAGAGTCAGTCAAGACATTCGTGGGTATTACGAGACAGCCGCACTGGCGCTTTCGAACCACGCGCCTTCGGCTTGGGCTGGGACTCGCTGGTTCCTAGACCGCACCGAGGCTGGCAAAGTGGTCATGGCAGCAAGACAGGCCATGGCCGATGCGGGTGAGATGCAACCAATTTGGTTCTATATGGCTCCTGGAGATCGCTAACTACTGCTGTGGTCTTCTCGGTCCAACCGGTCGAACGGCGGTTTTTCGGCTGGCGCATAGTTTCAGCAGCCTTCACAGTCCTATTTGTCGTTTATGGGATTCAATTCAGCTTTGGAACTTTCGTCGGAGATGTCGTAGAAGACACGGGTTGGTCGGAAAGTCGACTTCAGCTGATCTTCGCTATTTACATCGGGCTGTATAGCGCCCTCTCAGCTGTAAGTGGTTGGCTGACAGATCGCCTAGGTCCGCGTCCTATTGTTGCAGTGGGCGCAGTCTTATTGACTAGCGGATATTTACTGTGGGCAACGGCGAACAGCCTGATGGTTGTAGCTATCGGTATGGCCGTCGTCGCTCCCCTTGGGATGAGTTGTTCTTGGGTGCCCTGTAATGCCACGGTCGTTAGATGGTTCGTGTTGCGCCGAGGCCTGGCCACCGCGATAGCGACTGCGGGCGGGAGTTTGGCCAACATATTGGTTCCGCCTATTGCAGCAGTACTCGTTTCTGCCTATGGATGGCGAATAGCAGTTCTGTCTATGTCGATAGTTGGTGGCATATGCATGGTTCTAAGTTCGATTGTTCTTGAACGAGATCCCGAGGGGGTAGGTCAACAGCCGGATGGAGAACTCCAGGTAGCAACGGACCTAGGTGGCGATGTTGCTCAGGGTATGACTCCGGCTGAAGCCTGGCGGAATCCGAATTATTGGAAAGTATTCGGGATGTACGCCCTTACTTTCGTCGCTGTTTTTGTCCCTTTTGTGCACGGTGTCCAGTTCGCCCAGAGTCTGGGCGCTTCACTGCAGACGGCTTCAACCGTTATCTCAGCAATAGGAATTGGGGGTTTGGTCGGCAGATTGGTTATGGGTCCTGTTTCAGACCGAATAGGGAGAAAGAATGCCGTCATGTTGGCGCTGCTTGTTGAAACAGCGTCTTTTGTCGGTATGGCAGGCAGCAATTCTCTTTGGTTGCTGTACCCGTCAGCCGCAGCTTTCGGGTTTGCATACGGAGGTGGAGTAGTTGTGTTCCCGCCCCTCGTAGCTGATTTATTCGGTCGAGCACATGCTGGAACAATAGTTGGACGCATATTTGCTACTGCCGGAACTATGGCAGCTATTGGGCCTTACGCTGCACAAATGCTGCATGATGCGCTTGGAAATTACAGATGGCCGTTTTTGTTGTCAGGAATGGCTAACGCCCTCGCTTTCGTACTTGCCATTGGACTACCTAGGCAAGCAGAAAGTACCTAAGTACCCTTAGCGACTTCGGGAGAAACAACGATCCACGTGGCTTTGCCTAAAACGTGAGCCGTGCCGTTAGGGCTGAATAGGCCAATATCGGTAAAGATCTTTCTACCCTCCCTTTTGCGGGTTTTGCTTATGATCCTTAGGCCATCTGCGTTATTTATTGGAGCAGCAGGGCCTAACTGAGCGTCGTAAGTGCCCAGCAGACAAGACTCGTATTCTCCTAGGACTTCGTTTAGATGAAAGCCAGCAGCTGAAGTGCAATCAAGAGCCGCTATGGCTGGAAGTGCAGCAAGAAAACCGTTGTCATTCCAGCGATGATCCGGGTACCAATCCTTCCAGAAAATTTCATCGGTAACGGGCCTAAGTCTCAGGCGTAAACCGAGCTTTGCTTCAGGCCCGCAAACGAAACATTCAGCAAAGTCGACACTGGAGGGGCCCGGTACCTCCACATACTGGTCAAAGCGGTTTTGCTGTTGGGGGGAAAGAACTGAATGGCTTCGCAGCTCTGACAGCGTTTCGTCTGTCATCAACGCCCCTTGGGCAGCTGATGACACCCAGCCGGAAAGGACATCAGTTTTGGTGTGTCCTACCGATACGACGACCTTGGATTCTTCTGCTTTCTGTATTTGAAAATCGAGGTCAGTGTCCAAAGGTATTGGTCTGTGGAGTCGTACATGTAGTTGGGCTACGTCACCTGGCAAGGCTCCGGCCCCCAAGCATGCGTAAAGGCCCGCAGCTATCCCACCATTGCCAGAGGTAGGAGGACCCCGAAAATGTTTGGGTAAATTGACGACCTTCGCTTGGTAGTCAACGACTTGATCAGGTCCTGGTAGGCAGCTAAGACATGAATGATTCACCTTCTACAGAATATGTGTAGGCAATGACCCTGTCGTCCCCACTAATCTAGAAAGAAGCACTAGGGGGAAACTATGGCTTTAGCTGACTTCAAACTTGAGGACCGCTTTGCACGCAATGAAGGTGACGTTGCGATGTCAGGTGTTCAAGCGTTATTGAGAGTTTTAGTAGATCAACTTCGCGCCGACCGGCGCGACGGGCTGAACAACGCTGCCATGGTCTCTGGTTATCGAGGTTCACCTTTAGGTGGCATCGACTCACTGATGCTAGGTAACCCTCAAGAGCTAGTCGATAACAACATCGAATTCGTTCCAGGACTTAACGAAGACCTAGGTGCTACGACGGTGTGGGGTTCACAACTGGCTAACCGTAACTTCGACGGCAAATTCGATGGTGTGTTGGGCATGTGGTACGGAAAGGCCCCGGGAGTAGACCGCTCTGGAGATGCGATTCGTCACGCCAATGTGTGTGGCGTTGACCCCAAAGGTGGGGTTCTGCTTGTAGCTGGAGATGACCCTGCCTCTAAGTCCTCGACGCTGGCATCGGAATCAGAATTCGCACTTCTTCATTTTCAAACACCGATTCTTTACCCAGGGAGTGTCCAAGAAGTCGCGGATTATGGACGAATTGGCTACGAGCTTTCACGATATAGCGGACTTTGGGTGTCACTTAAAATTGTTACCAATGTTGCTGATGGATATTCGACTATCAAAGTTGGACCAGGACGGGTTCAAGTAGAACGCCCGGATTTCGAATGGGATGGGGTGCCATGGCAACACACTCAGCAAGATTCGCTTTTTGGGCCTTTTGCTGTGCGTCAAGAACTTGAAATTCATGAAGGTCGCATGGAGGCCACTGATGCCTTCACTCGTCTCAATAATCTTGATTTGGTTAGTGGCGCGACTTCCGATGCCCGGTTGGGGATCGTGGCGGCAGGTAAAACCTATTACGACCTTCGCGAAGCACTAGATCGTATGGGTCTCGACGAATCTGCACTTAAGCAACGAGGAGTGCGACTCTACAAACCGGCAGTTGTATGGCCACTTGAAGCTAACGGAGTTAAGGAATTCGCCCGCGGGCTCGACACCATTGTCGTGGTCGAGGAAAAACGAGCGTTTATAGAAATGTTTATGCGCGAGATTCTTTATGGATCAGCGGATGCTCCAACCATCATGGGTAAACGTGATGCTTCGAACGGGTTCTGGTTTCCCGGCCACGGAGAGATGGATGCTGACCTCATAGCCCGAAAGATCAGACCGTTTTTGGTTGAATACCTAGGAGAAGATTCAGTAGGTCCAGCAGTCCGGGAACGAATAACGATTCCCGTTTCGCTAGGCGACCCGGATAGCAAGAAACAGTCAAACCGAACTCCGAACTTCTGTTCAGGGTGTCCTCATAATCGATCGACCTGGGTGCCAGAAGGATCTGAAGCAGGCGGGGGCATTGGGTGCCACGGTATGGCATCGATGACGCCGACAAGAAATGTAAAAGGCACGACACAAATGGGTGGTGAAGGAGTCCAATGGGTCGGGGCTGCACCATTCGTCACCATGGACCACCGCTTCCAAAATATTGGTGACGGAACTTTCCATCATTCTGGGTCACTAGCAGTTCGACAAGCAGTAGCTGCCGGAACCAACGTCACATACAAAATCCTCTACAACGCAGCAGTTGCCATGACTGGAGGACAAGACGTTGATGGTGGAATGACAGTGCCTGAACTGTCACGCTCCTTGGAAGCAGAAGGTGTTTCGAAGGTCATGGTCCTAACCCACGACACCGAAAAATACGGTGAGCAAGCAAATTTCGCGGAAGGAACTGAAGTTTGGTACCGCGACCGCCTCGACGAGGCACAACGAATGCTGCGAGACATTCCAGGATGCACGGTGCTTATCTATGACCAGCCCTGCGCCGCTGAACTTCGTCGTGACCGCAAAAGAGGCAAGGTCGCAGAGCCAACAATGGCGGTGTTCATCAACGAAGCGGTATGCGAAGGCTGCGGAGACTGCGGCGAAAAATCCAGTTGTCTCTCCGTCCAACCCGTGGAAACCGAATTCGGTCGAAAAACATCGATACATCAGTCATCTTGCAATAAGGATTTCACCTGCCTCGACGGTGATTGCCCGGCCTTCATTGAAGTTATTGCAGGGGGAGAGATTCCTGAAAAGTCAGCCCTAGCGATCGCTGAAATTCAAGCGGATCAAATCGAACCGGATCGGCTCGACGAAGGCAATGTGCTGATGATCGGGATCGGGGGAACTGGAGTTGTTACGGTCAACCAACTTCTAGCCACAGCGGCTTTACTGGATGGAAAAGAAGCGCATGGTCTCGATCAGACTGGATTGGCACAAAAAGGTGGCCCAGTTGTATCTAATCTCAAGATTCGGCGCCCCGACGGTGAACTTGATTTGGGAGAGGCCAACAAAATCGCGACCGGAGAAGCCGATGCCTATATCGTCTTCGACCTTCTCAGCGGAACGAATCCAGCCAACCTAGAAAAAGCGATGCCTGGACGAACGGTGGCACTAGTCTCCTCGAGCAAAGTACCCACAGGGGCAATGGTCCGTGATACCTCGGCAGAGTATCCCGAGTGGTCCGCTCTTCAAGAGTCGATTGACAGCGCAACGATCGCAGAGAAGAACGTGTACTACGACGCTGGCAACCTTTCAGACAATCTCTTTAGGTCGCATATGCCAGCGAACATTATTGTGCTTGGTTCTGCTTACCAGAGTGGCGTTGTGCCGATAAGTGCAGCTGCAATAGAGCGTGCGATTGAGCTAAACGGCGTAGCAGTAGAAATGAATACGCAAGCGTTCAGAATCGGCCGGCAGATTGTTATTGAGCCGGATTTCATCGAGTCACTGGGCATTCAGGAAGAAGGAAAAACCCGACGGCAAACGAAAGTTTCCCCGGCGCTGGAAAGCCTTATCCAAGAAGTACCTGATGCATCTGAAGAACTTGAGAGGTTGCTTAAAATTCGTGCAGGAGAACTCGTCGAGTATCAGAACAATAATTACGCCAAAAAGTACGTGGAGAAGGTGATCGCTGTACGAAAGGCAGAGTCCTCTATCGGCCAAGACACCCGTCTATCTGAAGCGTATGCGAGATATCTGTACAAACTTATGGCCTACAAAGATGAATACGAAGTAGCACGCTTGCACCGCTCTAAAGATTTCCACGAGGCCGTTCGCAAGCAATTCGGAGATCGAAGCAAAATCACATACAAACTGCATCCACCTTCCATGAAACGGTTGGGGCTTGATCAGAAAATAGGCTTAGGTCGTTCTGGCGATCTTGCTTTCGCGGTATTGCGTCGGATGAAGTTTTTACGCGGAACGCCTTTAGACGTGTTTGGCAACACCGCCCACCGGAAGATGGAACGCGGTCTAGTTGACGAATATCAACAAATAGTTGATCAAGCGTTAGCTGACCTGCGTCCGGAAACTTACGACAAAGCGGTGCAGTTGGCGGAACTCCCAGACATGATTCGCGGCTACGAAACTGTCAAGGAAGCAAACGTTGAGAAGTTCCGTCAGCTAGCGAAGGACATCTTGGGTTGACCAGTCACTAAGAAGACTGATTCTTGTAGACGCTAATAGTCAGATATTTACAACCGAAAAGCTGTGCTGCGGTAGCTCATCGCAGTTCGACATATGTTGATTAGCTGTGTGAACCTAGCTCAAAACGAGCAGACTAGAGGCATGGACATGCGGGACCTAGACATCGCTGACTCAGTGCTTGATTTGATTGGTGAGACACCGCTGGTCAGGCTGCCGAGAATCGGAGCTGGAGTTCCGTGCCCAATAGTCGCGAAGCTTGAGACAACTAACCCGGGTGGCAGTTCGAAAGACCGACCGGCACTCACAATGATTAACGAAGCAGAAAAGGCGGGCCTCCTCAAACCAGGTGGAACCATCATTGAGCCGACATCTGGAAATACTGGAGTAGGTCTGGCTATCGTGGCTGCTCAACGGGGCTACGACTGTATTTTTGTTATGACAGACAAAGTCAGTAGTGAGAAAGTAACGCTATTAGAGGCCTATGGCGCAGAGGTGGTTGTCTGCCCGGTGGCGGTCGCTCCAGACGACCCCCGCTCCTATTATTCCACTGCCGAAAGACTGGTCAAAGAGATTCCCAACGCTTATCGACCGAACCAGTACCACAACCAAGCGAATCCAAAAGCTCATTATGAGTCAACTGGCCCCGAAATTTGGGAACAGACTAAAGGTCGAATAACTCATTTCGTGGCGGGAGCTGGTACCGGAGGAACGATCAGCGGTGTGGGCAAGTTCTTGAAAGAGCAGAACCCGGACGTAAAAATAATTGCAGCTGATCCAACTAATTCCGTTTATTCGGGAGGTAACGGGCGCCCATATTTGGTCGAAGGAGTTGGGGAAGATTTCTGGCCGGACACATACGACCCCGAGGTAATTGATTCGACCATTCCAATTAGCGATGCGGAGTCTTTTTCGATGGCGCATCGAGTTACCGTTGAAGAAGGGATTCTTATTGGCGGCTCCGGGGGAACGGCGGTTGCAGCAGCGCTATCAGCAGCGGGCAACCTAACAGCGGACGACCTTGTAATTGTTCTCATCCCGGACAGCGGACGCGGGTATCTGAGCAAAGTGTTCGATAAGACCTGGATGGCAAATATGGGTTTCTCGGAATGTGAGGGACTCAGCGTTGCTGATTTGTTGGGATCTACGTCGAACGAATCAGAGTTGGTATATGTGTCACCTGAAATCAAGGTGCGGGAGGCAATCGAAACTATGCGGCACCACCAGTTATCGCATATTCCGGTGGCGAAAGGCGAGATGCCAATAGCGGCTGCAGAAGTGATGGGGTCGTTGTCGGAAGAATCCCTTATGCAAAAATCATTTCAAATAGATGAGATCCTTGACCGACCTGCCGAGGAGTTGATGGACCCAGCTTTGCCGGTTGTCGGACTAGGAGAGTCAGCGATGATGGCGCTAAGTAAGCTTGAAACTTCTCCGGTGTTACTAGTGCATGATGCTGGTCAGCCGCGGACTTTGCTAACTCAATCGCAAGCGATGAACTCTGAGCTCATCAAAGAACATTTGGAGGTAGACGCGAAATGATGGGTGGCGACCCTCTTCTGTCGGGTTTCGAAGACCCGGACGAATTCGGCTTTGAAACACGAGCCATTCGAGCCGGACAACCTCACGATCAAAGAACCGGCGGAGTAGTCACGCCCATATCGATGTCGACGACCTTTGCCCAAGACTCACCCGGCGCCCCAAAGAATGGTTATGAATATTCGAGAACCGGAAACCCTACCCGTCACGCCTATGAAGCATGCGTAGCCTCATTGGAAGGCGCCCAATTTGGTTTTGCCTTTGCTAGCGGGCTATCTGCTGAAGATGCCCTATTTCGGCAACTGCCGTCCGGGTCTCAGATTTTGCTGGGGAATGACGCGTACGGTGGAACCTTTCGGTTGATTGACAGCGTCCACGGCAAAAAATCCGGCCTAGCTAATGCTGCAGTGGATCTCACGAAACCAGAACAAATAAAGGAAGCTTGGACGCCGGACTCCAAAATGGTGTGGTTAGAGACACCTACAAACCCGATGCTTTCAGTGTTTGATATTCAAACAATCTCTGATGTTGTGCATGAGTTAGGGGGAATGGTCGTGGTTGATAACACGTTCGCTACCCCATACCTGCAACAACCATTAGCACTGGGAGCAGATGTCGTAGTCCACTCAGCAACCAAGTACATAGGTGGTCACAGCGATGTTGTCGGCGGCTTCGTAGCGACCAACAATGAGTCATTAGCCGAGGATTTGGTATATATCCAGAATGCGGTTGGCGCCATCCCTAGTCCATTTGATTGTTACCTTGCTTTGAGAGGGCTTAAAACGCTTCCGGTTCGCATGGATCGGCACTGTCAAAATGCGCAACAAATTGTCTCCGTGCTCAACGAACACGATGCTGTTAGCCAAGTGCTCTATCCCGGGATGAAAGATCACCCAGGTCATGAGGTTGCGGTCAAGCAGATGAAGGACTTTGGGGGGATGGTCAGCTTCCGATTAGCAGGAGGGCAAGCTGCGGCTGAACGCCTTGTGACCAGAACTAAGGTTTTCACTCTGGCTGAGTCCCTGGGCGCCGTCGAATCACTTATAGAACATCCCGGGGTTATGACGCATCTTTCAGTGGCGGGATCGGCCTTAGAAGTTCCAGATGACCTTGTCCGCATCTCCGTGGGAATCGAGTCGGTAGACGACTTGGTCGCCGACCTTATTCAGGCGCTGGACCACGCCGTTTAGACATTAAAACGGCTGAGTAAAATTTACTGTGCCGTAACATAAACGAAACTGTGTGATGACCTGTTCTTCCTAACTTCTATTGAAGCGGAGCTGACTCCGCGTGGAAGGAAGATCGGATGGAAGGCAATATTGCCTGGGTTCTGACCTCTGCTGCTCTGGTGCTTTTTATGGTGCCGGGGTTGGCGCTGTTTTACGGAGGAA